>Ga0114959_10001735_pt1 | contig 18635 bp, 21 predicted proteins | sample C_130625_EF_Meta_FD_87317 | JGI IMG/M metagenome (GOLD analysis project Ga0114959, IMG submission 87317) | Freshwater microbial communities from Lake Croche, Canada to study carbon cycling - C_130625_EF_MetaG | ecosystem: Environmental > Aquatic > Freshwater > Lake | place: Lake Croche, Canada...
TGGCCTCTTTGTTCGCCCATGACAGCAGGATGAACTGCTCCTTCATCGACACGCTCCGAACATTGGCGTACTCCGCGTAGACTTGAAACGTTCGATCGTCTTGGATGTTGGATGTCTCCATTGTTCCTGTGTGTGGTGAAATTAGAGAGAGGGCGGGAGAGAGAGAGAGGAAAGAGGGTCTGTTGAAAGGCGGCCTAGAGCCGGCGAAAGCAAATGCCAGATTGCGCCCATCCCTCAGGCCCCAACCCCGCCGCCTCGGGCATGCAATCGGGGCCCCACTGCCCCCCTAGAGCTCCGACGGCGTCCGCAATTTCGCCCTCGCGGCCCCGGCATTGCTTTCAACAACCGAGCGCTGCCGCCCCCATGGCACTCCCTCCGCACCTCCGGAAACTGGCTAGCGCCTTGATTCTGGTCTTTCAGGCCCGAGTGCGGGTGCGGGTGCGGTTGTGGTTGTGATTGTGAGAGAGAGACGCTCGGCACCGAGCCTGGACACCCGGGCCAGGAGGACGAGGGTTTAGCCGCACCCCTTTCACCACGTCTCTTCCCCCCGATCCCAGGTGCTGGGCTGCAGTGGCTACATTCCCTCTCACAACCAGCGATTCACTATCCTGAAAAGGTGCGTGTCGCCGTCCGCCGCCATAGCCCGATACCGTAGTTGCTGGCAGAGATGCTGTTGGGGCGACGGGGGGCGAAAGGGACGCTGGGGCCGTGAGGGCGAAATTGCGGTTGCCGTCGGAGCTTTAGGCTGCAACTGGAGCCTTGAAGGCATTCCTGTGCTGCTGGGGTTAGGGCCTGCGAGAAGGGGGCAATCTGACATTCAACACCCCTTTCACCATACTCTCTTTCACCACAGGTGCTGGGATTCTACATCAAAGGGTCATCATGAAGACGCGTTCTGGAGCAATGGCCGCCCGTGTCGCGGCCCTGCCAGTCGAGATCATCTTGCTCAAGGTGGCAGGGCTCGGCATCCTGGATCATGCTCTCGTTCGCACAATCAACAAAGCCATGTTGAAGGCGGTGGACACACAGCTGCCGCCTATCGACGTCGACGCGGAGCTCAAGATTCGTGGGGACGGCCGCTACTACTTCTACAATATCGGCGTGTACGAGCCGCTGTGTGACAAGGCACTCATCGCCAAGATGAAGGCCGGAGGGTGCGATCTGGCGTTCGGCACCTACAGGCTCATGTGGTCCCCCGACATTGATGACGACGACGAAGACGAAAACACTTGGCAGGGCCACATGCATACTATGGCCAAGAGACTATGGGACCGTGTTGAGGGCCACGACGTCGGCAGCATCGAAACCACTGGCATGTGCTACCACGCCAAGACGCAGACTCTGTGGCTTGGCGTGAAGCGTGAGTTTGATAACGACGACGACGATATAACGCCAGACCGCTGGCTGAGTGTGCCGGTTGCAGACATGTATCGTCCCGTTTGGTGGGGCTTCGGCCGTCGGCCAGCCTCCGGTGTGGTGTGGATTTTGTAAAGCGTGGGAGTATTGACGTTACATCTACCCCCGCACCGCTTTACGCCTTAAGCTCACGGCACATCGCCTCCAGCTTCTTCGCCGCGGCGACGTACGCAGACACCTTGGACTCCATCTGAGCCATGCTGACGTCCTGCAGCTCCTTGGCCATAGCGGCCAGCTCGATGATCTGCTTCTTCACCGCCTCCGCCTTGGCAGTGGCCCCCAAATACTCGGACAGCGTACGCATGGCCTCGTTGATGCCGTACTGTGACTAGGTCGAGGGAAAAAGAAGGGGAAAGATTAGCGCTATCACCGATAACGAGAAAAGCAAGCACCGCGTCAAGACAAAGAACCGCGTCAAGACAACAAAAACGCACCTGGACATCGTCCTGGCGCGGCGGCGGGGTCTTCTCCTCCTCGGTGTCATCATCGGACCCAGCCGCCTTCTCCTCTTTTTTCTACGTTCAATGGGTGGGGAATGGCGAATGGCGAATGTGAATGTGAATGTGAAAAAGCGGATGGCCATGCTAACAACGCATATGACCCGACTCGCACCATGCGCTTCTCCTCCTCCTCAAAGTCCTTGATGGTCAGCGCATCGGGATTGTCCTGCGATTGTGATGCGGAATCAGAGACAGAGTGGGGTGGTCTAGAAGCGCGGGAGATCGCGAGGGCAGCGAGAGAGAACGCAGGAGATTGAGACGCACCTGCTCCTTCATCCAGGTCATCCAGCCATTGTAGTTTTCCTTGTCCTCGACGGACAGGTCCTTGTCGTTGGGGTGGATGCCCAGGAACTTGCTCAGCGCCGCCTTTCCTTTCACCATCGCAAGTTTGTTGGAGGACTTGGGAGTCTGGCGCCCGGAAGGTCCAATGCCGTTCACGGACATGCGCCCGGAAACATGCGCCATGGCTCACAAAACAGAAATGGTGTTGCCAATGCCTTGGAAGGGGGCAATAGCTGGGCCTGAATGAAGCCTGAACCTCGGTCTCGTTGTTGAGTTAAGTCTCTCCCCCATGGCCGACGCGAGCCCACAACTTTCACAATGGCGACGCCATCTCGGCCCCTCGGCAAGCAGGCGCTCCGGGCCTTCATGGGCCTTCCCGCCGTGTCCATGCCGCCGAAAGACAAGAAGGCCGACTTCGACCGCCTTCGCGCATGGGCAGAGAAACAGCCCAATCCCGCAAGCCTGACCGTGGAGGACTTCATCATGTACAACAACGGGCCCTACATGACGCCTGCCTTTGGAGGCGGCCCCATGGACAGCTCGGCGCTCATGGACGAAGACGATCTGCCGCTGGCGCTGACGGCGCCGCCGGCCAAGAAGAAGGCCAAGATCGAGGGGCTTCCGGCGGGCATGGGCATCAACTCAGGCGAGGGCGATGCTGCTGCCAAGGCGGTGATCAAGAAGGCCATGGCATTTCTCGAGCCGGTGTCGACCTACAAGCCGCACGCGCTGCCGGTAGACGACCTGGTGAAAGCGGCCACGGTGATGGTGGAGGCCGCCACCGAACTGGAGAACACCTACAAGACGGCGGGGGCCAAGGCGCTGGCCGAGGCCATCAACAAGAACCTGGCGCTGTCGGCCGCGCTGGACGAGATCGAGGTGGCGCCGCCGCCGTAGCCTTTCCCCATTCCCCATTTCCCATTGAACAGCTTTTGTGTGTAATTCTCTAACAAGTCTTTTCACGATAAGAGACATTCATAACGATTAGAATCGTTCATAAAACAAAAATAATGGTTGTGGATTCAATACGCATTGAGTTAATTTTTGGGAGATTTGCGAGGTTTGCACGGAGCACGGGCTTTCGGTCTGGGAGAAGATTGAGATGAAGACCGTTTTGCACCACCGGCTACTGCTGTTGTTTTATCTTTAGTTTGTTCAGTTAATTGTTTTGAGGCATTATCTAACGTAAAAACAGAATAATTGGATATTAAGTCACCTTTTTTCGCAGGTGAATTAAATAATAGTATATGTTGAGTATCCCCAACCGTATAAAGTCTGGCTATAAGTTGTTTATTAGTTTCTACACCTCCTGTAGCCTTATCTGCAAGATTCAATTCAGCTTTTTTAGAGTCGTCTATGTTCTTAACTTCATTTGTAAATGAATTGTTGAACCATGATATATCTCTGTCCAAAACTGGTTGAAGCTTATAATATGTCCTTTCAGGTTTAGCAGCACTCATTCTTTTTTATATTTGATATTATTTATAGGCTCTATCTTTTTACTGTTCAAAACACAGAAATCTATCCTATAGTTTATTCGATCGATTCCGTTTTTGTCGAACGATTCGAATCCAGCTCCCTCTCCAACTCAGCGATCCTGCACCCTCCTTTCGCAGAGAAAACAATCACATCATATGAGTCTAGTTCTAACATTGCTTTTTAAGTCGTATCTCTATCAACAAAGTTTATCCATTTTATCGTATTATTATATTCCTAAAATCATCATCTATACGGATGATGTCCATAATTCGTTTATTCAACTCTCTAATATTGGTTTTTGTATTTGACTTCAGTATCTCTAATACTTCTTTGATAGTTGCGCGACGTTGTGTGTCTGATAATTCATTTTTCGCTTTCATGTAAAGTGCCATGTATTCGTCGACAAGTCTATGCGCTTCGATATCACCACGACTAGCACCTTGATCATAGTTTTCGTCGTTTTCATCGTATAAGATTTGGGCATCCTGTTTACCTTTGACATATGGTTCGATATTGAATGTGCTAATGAATCTGTAATATGATTCAAGTGATTCTAGCAGAGATGGTCTATCTGATTTTGCAGATACAACCTTTCGACATAAATAAATTTCATAATATTCTAAACAATATGATACTATGGTCTCTACAATATAACATATTCCTGTTTTCTTCATCTTTGTCTCCCATTCTCCACCTCCAGTAGAAAAATGAACCCTGTCATTATCTTTATCATAAAGAATGGAGAAGTTCTCTATTTCCTTTGCAGCAGTAACTTCTGAAATCATGTCCATAAAATGATTTTCTCGATAATCCACATTTCCTCGAAACATGTTTTGCTGAAATCGGCGTGCATCGTTTTTATATCGGTTCTCCACTTTTGTCTCAAAGTCTAAAATCTCCAAGTTGCGATGCTGGACAAGATGTTGTAGTTTTGTTAGAGTATCCATATTTGCAATGTAATTGTTAATAGTTTGATTATTCTGTATTATTTGTGTTGGGGTCGTTTCGACAGGAATAATCTTATACACACGATTATTTAACACACATTCTTTGATCTCATCAGTCAAAACAATTAAGCTTTCAACACCCGGGCATTGCTTTTTTAGGCCATATAAATGCATTCGCATTGAAGGCTTATGATGAGTATCATAATTACACCTGGGACAAGTATAAGGTGGCTTGGTGGTTCTTCTTCGTTCTTTCCCATCCATGTTTCTATAATCAAGTAATCAGATTTCCTTTATATGGTTATACTTTTTACTTACCAAAACTTACCAAAACTTACCAAATAATACGTTAATATACGTTAATATACGTTTATGTATCCTGATATTATATACCATATATGGTATCATAATTTTATATGCATTTCCTGAAAATTTACTCACCGTTTATCACCAAAACTTACCAAAATATACCAAAATATACCAAAACTTACTTCAATACTTTTAATAGATTAATAAAAACATATACCATATATCGTATAATAAAAACCACTAGAATAAATTCATCGTAATAAACAAAAACAAAAATCAAGGGACCCCCCCCCCTAAAAAATTATTTACAAAAAAATTCTGACACGGTTTGTTTTTTTCTATAGGCTTTTTTACAAACTCAAGCTACTTTTAGATCTTAGAATTACCATAATTTACAATTCAGAATTTACGATTATAAACACATATCAATAAAAAGAAACAATCTGTTTGTGCATAGATCGTACTATTACCATATATGGTATCCTATCTTTACATGCTTTTCCATGAACATTTACTCACCGTTTATCACCAAAACTTACCAAAACTTACCAAAATATACCAAAACTTACGTTATCGTTTTTCATACACACAATAAAAACAATACCATCAATCATACAAGAAAAAACAATAGAATAAATTCGTCGTAATAGACAAAAACAGAAATCGAGGGACCCCCCCCCCTAAAAGTTTTTTGCAACAAAGAAAAAAATAGCCAGGTCACTGGGTGGTTGACTGCTCCAAGATAGACTTCTCGATCTGGATGTTTCCTATTGGCTTCATTGAAGCCCCCGGTAGATACTTCTCCATCGTCGGATGAAGATGGGTGATCTCATAATCCAGAATATGGGCCAGACGCAAGGCATGGTTAAGCCCTACGAAGATATCAATTGGCTTGCTGCAATCGCTGCAAGCAGACAACATCTTGATGATATTCATATCGACACTCATAGAGGCGATCTTCTTCACATTATCGGCAATATTATGCCGAATGTTGACAAGAAGAGTATCCTTGGATACGGATACATTCGTATTCGTCTTGGTGAATCCCTGGATCATGTAGGTTGCCAGCGAAGACTCAGTCACACTCTCGAATACATTGATCTGTAACTTGAGAGTGGCCATGAGCTCATCATACTCGGACTTGATCGGAGCAAAGTCGTCACTAATCATCATCGCCTTGACGATAACATGATAGACGAGCACAATGAACTGATCTGAGTTCATCTTCGAAAGCGCCTTCTCCTGACGAGCAGTGAGGAAGCCATTGACGAGACGATTGTCAATACAGATAGAATCCTGATTCTTCTTCTTCAACTCAAACCAGATATAGTCACAGCCCTTCGCGTTTGCAAAGAGATGGTGATCATCTGGACTAAGCTGATCTAGCACTGTGGAATGCTCCACCCATACAGTTGAAGTCGAGTTTTGCTCAAGATACTCCTCATAGAAGCGATTGTCTATATCATTGTGGCACTCGCCATAAATCGTGACATTTGGTCCCTTGACGATGATCACCTTGTCAGTGATCTTATCATCATTGATATTCGTATTCATAGCCATAATATCGTAGTGTTGACGAGATAAATCAAAATAAATGTGGGCGTTAATCCATTTTTTGTTCTACTAAACGCAGCGTTGATCAAACAGATTCAGGGCATCTTCGATCGCAACATGCATATCCTTATATTTATAGCTGGCGAGACGGCCGATGAACAAGACCCCGTTAGTCTCTTCTTTCTCTGCCAAAACCTTGTACTCTTCATAGAGTGCCTGATTCCGCGGATTCGGGACGGGATAATACGGCTCTCCCTCATCCGTGGTGTATTCACGGACGATAGTCGTATGTGTGCTCGGAAAATTGTTATGCGGCAAGTGCTTGTACTCGACACATCGAGTGAACTTTACATTCGGACTCGGATAATTGATGACAAGCCGCTCCTGGTAATAGCCGCGGCTCTCGACACGCTCCTCCTCGAACCGGATGCTACGATATTCTAACGCAGGCAACCCGGCATTCGCAAAGTAGCGGTCAATAGGACCGGTGTAAATCAACCAATCTTTATGTCTGTATTCACCGACATTAAAGTGCGTATTGAGTTTGACCGTAATGAGAGGATGCTGCAGCATGGCCTCGACGAAAGCCGTATAGCCATGAATAGGAAGAACCTGATACCGGTCCGTGAAATACCGCGGATCGTGGTCGTTGCGTACCGGGATGCGTTCCAGGACACTGCGATCCAGCTCCGCAGGACTCTTGTTCCATTGTTTCATGGTATAATCCTTGAACAGGGCTTCGTACAATTTGGTTCCGACACGGGCTTTAGCCGCTTCCTCACCGTTGCTAATCTGCTCGTATTTGACCTGATTCGCAGCGAGCCATTCATCCATCTCTCGGGTATTCTGGATATTCGCATCGCACAACATATTCACCGTCTCGATATTCACCGGCACAGGCACCAATTTGCGACCTACACGAGCCACAACCGTATGGTCATAACGCACCCAATCCCCGAAGCGCCGGATATAATTATAGACCCGATCGCTATTGCAATGGAACAAATGCAGACCGTACTTGCTGATGAGTAGACCATCCTGATTCGCATAATAGTAGCAATTCCCGGCGATATGATCCCGCTTATCGACTACGAGAACGCGCTTTCCTTGTTCACGCGCAAATCGATCGGCAAACACGGCACCCGATAACCCGGCTCCCACAATGATAACATCGTATTCGTTATCCTTCTCATTATCTAAAAAAGCCGCTTGGCGAATGTCGTGTTCCGATTGCATTTTATGTATCTATACACCTCATCTCTTTAAGCTGAAGTCACATTGCCCTGGAATATTAGAACCCATGACCGCTCCATATAATGTCCCGCTTCCGGGTTCGGATGCTGGAGTTGATCTATCAAATTCTGATAGTATTCACGGGACCGGCCACGGATATTCGTGGAACTCACCCCGAAACACGCTCCCATATACCAGATAAAGTATTGCGGGTAGGGCGTTTGGACATACTTCTCTATCCAGGGTCCGAGCCCACAGCCCGCGGACAAAAGCTGATGCCCGGCCCATTCTAGAAGCCGAAACTCGGGTGCCACGAGAGGATCTCCGGTGGTGTTGACATAGTTTTGCGTGAAGCCTTTCGTCTGTAAATCCACGCACACTTTGCTATACCATTCTTGAAATCCGGTGTGATTTTGCGGAATGCGAATGTGACAGAAGGGATCTCCTTGTAAGAACAGCACCGCGCTAGGTAGATTATGGTATTCCATCATGATATGGGTTAGATAAGTATGCGATTCACGGCCTACATTGTTCAATGTGCGAATCTGGTGTTCAGGTACGCCCGGGACCGTAATCGGTTCACCTTTATTATAGATCCATACATTCATGAGTTGATCGGGATTAAAATACGAGAGCCATTCGAGCGACTCGTTATAACGCGCTATGACGACATGGATACTCAATGTGGACATAATTACAAATAGAACGGATTTATTTTAGGCGATTTGTAGTTGTGCGTATGTATGTGTTCGTGTTTACGTAAAGAAAAACGGATATCAAAGGTGTATCTATGATTACATCCCCGATGATTTACATATTGCTCCTAGAAAACAAAAAATATTATGTAGGCTATTGTGAAACCACCGATGATCGTCGGATCCAACAACACTTCAAAGGCAACGGCGCACAGTGGACCAAACTACATCCACCGGTAAAGATACTCCACATTATCGAACAAGGTGGACTCGATGCCGAAAACAATATAACAATCAATCTGATGGCCCTATTAGAGAGAGAGCGATTATCCGGGAAGCCTGGATTCGAAGAAGCCGGATACAACGATGTCCGCGGCGGAAAATGGACCCGAACCCAAGATTACAGGGAAAGGCCCAAAGAACTGGTCGCGAAGTTGTTGGGAGATGTTCCCGCCCGTAATGCTATTTGTAAACGATGTGAACGAAAAGGACACGTCGAAATAAATTGCGTATGGGAAGCAGATAAAGATGGAGATATCATCATGGATTCGTAAAAACCCATCTTTTTTAGCCAAATTTCACATAAAATGGAAAAAATAAAAAAAATTGGATTTTGACCTTCCAAAATAAAGTATCCAAGATTTCAAGCAACATATGCTTAAAGAAACCAAGGCAAACCAACCACCAAACAACCATCTTCAAGAAAAGACATGGACAACCTGGATACCCAGATGACTCCTGCTGCGGCCCCCGTTCCGACTCCTCGTAAGCGCGTTAGCCGCACGGACGACAACGACCCGATGACCGAGATGATGAAGAAGATGCAGGATCTGATCTCCAAGGTCGACAATCTCACTGAGGAGAACAAGTCTCTGAAGGATAAGATCGAGGATGTTCGTACCCAGTCTGAGACTGTGACTGTGACCAAGACGAATGATAACGAGACCTCTGAGGTGACCGGTGATACTGATTACAAGCCCAGTGGCAAGTCGAAGTCTAAGACGTCTAAGCGTTATGAGCTGAGCAAGGCGAACATCGAGCGCAAGGCCAAGGCGATCTACTACCATGAGAACAAGGCTGACCCCGAGATTCGTTCGACGATCGTGAACAAGCTGAAGTCGGTGGGGATGCTGAAGATGAAGAAGGTCCTCGTGGGCAACACTGTCTATGAGACCGAGAACATCCCCTGGAAGCTGGTTCGCGATGTGACGGATGAGAAGTTCCTGAACCTGATCGAGAACGAGGATCCTGTGGCGGATGCCTACCTGAAGAAGGCCATCGAGGCTCTCAAGGATTCCGCTAAGAATTAGACACAGCAAGTTTTCAGTTTTAGTTTTAACTAGTTTAGTTACATATATACATATAGTTTTTTTATGACTTTGAAGCCGATAGCAATGACTGTATCTTAAGTTCGTGCTTCAAGAGTGTAACTGCACTGATATGCAGAGTACTCGTGATTTTGTGCTTAGGAATCTGAATGCCTTGTGTCTGCATCGCAATATAAACTAGAGTCGCCATCAGGCAGCTGGTCTTCACTGTCTGCATGCCTTCTTGTATACGCGTGTCTTTCGCCAGGTTCTGGGCGACTTTGATCACATTCCACCGCGTTTCATCGTCGTTGATGATCTCGATTGAATGCACCAGTCGCGTGATCCCGTCGATGTCTTGAGCACATAGCAGAATGTCTTTGTACAGCCGCGGGGACAAAGTCTCCTTCCACCCCTCCAAGCTGTCCTTGGACTCGTTCCAGAAATGCTTTTCGTTTGTTTGAAAAAGATGACACAGTGCTTTGATAGACAGGCCGCGCTTGTGTATCTTAGCACCATAAAAAAAACAGACCGCACTCCACGCCGGGGTTCTTTTATTTTTATTCGTGTGTGACTTGTACAGTGTTTGGATCAGTTCACCACATGGACTCTCGGCCTCGATATTCAGGCGAGATTCCATCACCTCTCGAATATAGAGGATATCGCGATCCATCGTCTTTTTAGGAGGGGTGTATTTTGAAGAACCAGGTACACTCATAAAAAAATCGCTTGGTTCATATGACGTGAAATCGTACATATGCGATGGTCTATCATCGACTAAACACATGTAGCTTTGTGCGACTAGACCACAGCGAGTGCATGTCAGGTCGCCTTCACGTGTTTCAACGAGTTGGCTCGATCCGCAATCTCTGCACACACTCTCCATAATGATGTAGTTTTTGTGATGGTGTGGTGTTCTGTGGTGCGCCTACCTATAAATTGATGGTATCTTCATGAAGATATCATTCATGAAGGTAGCATTCATGAAGATAGCATTCGTGAAGGTAGCATTATTTAGAATTTATATAGACCATATCCCACTTAGATTACGCTCACAATTAATACCCCAGAAATGAACGACGACTTCATCCTCGAAAAGGAGACACCTCTCGAAGAGAAAGCACTGGCATTCACGCATAACATCGAGGAGTCTATCCTTCATGTAGGAATCCACAGTATTTTCGGTCCCGTCGAGATCACCGACTTCATGGTGACTACGATGACTGTCATGATAACGACTACACTAGAATCGCCTTTTTCTTTGGACATCGAGCCCTCGAACCTGAAACTCCCCGCCTATCTCCGCATTTCGGACAAGAACAAGCGGGGCTTCTTCAACTGCGTCATGTGTCACTACGAGAAGGACAACCATAACAAGGGTGTCAAGATCTTCTCGAACGGCCAACTCCATATCACTGGAAACAAGACAGTACAAGAGGCGATTGATTGCGGGCGTGATATATACGCATCGATAGGTCGCAAAGAGACTATCGACAATTTCGAAGTGCAGATGATCAATGGGCACTTCAAGTTCTTGATCAAAGAAGGTACCTTCATCAGGCTATCGGTTCTTCACAGGCTATGCATCGAAAACCACCCTGAGTATATCAGCCGCTACAACCCTGAGAATCACGCAGGTCTGATCATTCGGATCCCGATTGCGAATCGATTCGTCACCCTGGTTTTCTTCGAAAGCGGGAGCGTTCTGATCAATGCCTTTATGGACGGCACGCAGCTTCTCGAGGCCTATCAATTCGCTGTCACGCTGATAGATACACACCATGGGGTCATTATAGGGAATACCGGGGAGCAACGGGACGGCGGATCCAAAGACGGGGTTAGTGCCAAGCGCCGCAAGGGTTCTCATAGTAGCAGCTTCGATTATGGAAAGTACATTGTTCTGAAATAGAGATATGAATTTTATCAATGTAACAATCTATACAAAAAATGGATTCTTTTCTGTATTGCCACTGATCATCACACAAATACCAATGTCTACGTATACTGAGTTATGCCTGTCTAAGTTGTCGATTACCGACTTACCTACACCTACACGTTTTGTGACTCCGATCTCGGATATGTATGATTTCATACGTAGATTTGTAGAAGGTTATAGTGTTTCATTGCGATCTGATGATTTACAAGACTTTGTTCACTTCATCGAGCAAATACAAGATTATTACATGGGAACTTTCCTATCATTGATGGTTCAAACCTGTGTGTCTGAACAAAAGTTGGATCCTTTGCTCTATATTCTTAACCACCCGACTCTTCATCAAAAAAAAGTAATGGGTATGTATCGCGATCAATACGTCTCTCAGACCTTGTTAATGAAAGTGCAGTATATATTCGCATCAATGTTAAGTGAGTTTATTGCAAACGATCTATCATGTGATTTGTTCAACCATATAATTGAATTAAAGCTTATTGACATTGATATGTTTTTCAACGACAATAAGGATCCGTCTTATAGTCCTTATACGTACTATCAAGTGTGTTTGGTTACAATCTGTATTCAAAACCAGAATTTGATGTCCATATTCACAGAATTCTGCAAATCACATGAGATTAAACATTCTATGACTGAGGATGTATTCAATGCAATCGAGACTTTACTCAATCGTGATCTCCCGTGTTGCGAATAATCCAATTATAGGTATACGCGTGACTTCTTTTTTTATTCTGTAACAAGCTGGATGTTTGATCGACACAGTGGACATTGTGTAGATGACTCGTGCATGCTTTGGATATGAGTTGCTAGACACGGGATACAAAAAGAATGACCACAGAATATCTTGACTTGAATATTCTTGGTATCCAAGCAGATCGGGCACGGGTCTAGTGTTTTTGATTGAACTAGTGTCCCACCCATTGGTGTAATACCCTGTTCCATCAAATCATGTTCCCGCTTCATCATATTTGCGTTCATCTGACGAAGTTGTAGATCACCGTGATCATATATATATGAATCTAGCATCCGAACCTGTTTCATACGAAGTTCTGCAAGACGTTCTAGAATACATAATCCTGAATTAGGATTATTAATATCCAGAGTGTGCGGCGTGATCTCGGTCAACACCGACTCGCTCATCTGAAGAGCGCGTGAGGTCAAGACCAATTCATCAGATGTATACATGGGGCGGAATAGAGAAGTATGCCGATCTTGAATCGCTTGAATGGAGACATAATATCCTACATCTCGATCAGTAAAATAGCCTTCATATAAATGAAGAATGGGGTGTGTTTTCTGAAAAGGATGTTCAAATCCACCGAGTGTAAACATTTCCGCCAAAACTTTGTTCACCTTGACGTAAAATAGGCTTACGGTCATAGGAACAAGAGGCTTGAGCAGAATATCTAGATTAGAACCTCGTACAGGACACCTCGAAAGAAGACGACGGATAAAGCCGCCCACCAAGATCCACTCGAGGCCATGATGCTTACAAATCACAGATAGAATACGAATAAAATGAATTCGAGATGGAATCTCTTGGGTATTGTCTTGACCATCCAAAGTCTTACTAGTTTCTTCACATTCGCGTATACGTTTTGTCATATCAGCAATAATATTATCCAATCGATCGAGTATATTTGTATTAGAAGTAGTTTCTTCCATTTTTCGTATTACAATAAAAAAAAACCTTTCGGTCTCTTTAAGTAGTTTGAACACAAAGGGGCTTAAAGACCCTGTGATATTAATATAGAGATGATTCCAAAAGTCTGATAATCAAGATCCACTCTTAACTTCGACTTCTTTTTATTCTAATAAATACAGAACACGCTAAACATACAAAACTAGGAGGAGTCTGATAATCAAGATCCAATCTTGACTTCGACTTCTTTTCGTAAAGATCATCTGACTTACAAAGCGCTATTATCATTATGAAGAAGGTGGTACTTGTGCGTATGGAAGAAACGTGTAACTGACTTCGTTGGAGCATCAGGACAAGTAAGTTCATCACTAGAGGGACGAGTACGAGGAGGAGTTCTGAAGACTCGAGACCTCTCGCTTTCTTCTTTCTGAGGAGCACCAGGACATTCATCCTTGGAAAGACAAGGACGTTTGCGAATAGGAGAACTCGGATTCGAAAGAGTCGAAGGATCCGGATAGACTCGAGACTTCGTTTTATTCGATTTAGGAGCACCAGGGCACGACTTGAACATTTCTACAGTAGGGTTTGGGTTATAGAAGGGAATGAAAAATACGTTCTAGAATTATATCCGTTTTTCATCAAAAACGCCCTAAAATACCAAAAATGAAACACATACTCGTCGAAATAGATGTATATGTTTATCCCAGGACACATCTTGTTCGATTCGAAATGCACCCCAATTTACAATTCGTACACCTCTTTGATTCAGTATCCACTCTATTGAATGAAAGGATAACGCGAATGTATATCAGTCCAACAGAGGGGTGGATCTATCCCTATCAGACACCCCGTGAGTTGTTAATGCTGCCGTATAAACAATACCGTCTTTATGTTCATCGAACCTGTTGGAGACGCTTCAAGTATGCGCTTTCGAAGCTGTATTGTTCTATTCATACGCGATTTGATTAGAAACAATCTCATCTAATTATAAATATAAATGGATGCGTACGCCTTGACAAAGGGTATTGAAATGTTTACTGATTCTACCAACTCGAAACCCGAAGAAACCCCTGCTCCCGAGCCCTATACAGCCCGAGATACGGTATCTCTGTTCATCTCTCTTTGTATTGGCTTTTATGCCGCATACTTGTCATGGGATTGTAATACAGCAGTAGGGTATAGTGTCCCCAGCAAAGTCTTCTTTGCTTTCTTCGCCTTTTTCTTCGGCTTGATTTATCTCATCTTCTACCTCATTTTCCGAGCAGGAACGTGCGGCAGCGGCGGCGCTGTTAACCAACCCGCAGCACTTGCAGCACCAGCACCTGCACCAGCAGCAGCACCTGCCCTACCTGCTATTCCTAAACTAGGTGGCTTTCGTGCTGGGAAATCGCTCCGAAAAATTCTAAAACAATTGAGTTCTAACTAAATCAACTTATTTTATATCCTTTTTGTAGTGAATGTCTGGTAGTGGTATCAATATACCTGTTCTCCAAAAAAAAGGCGAACCCATACATGATATTCCAACCTCTATCCGATTACGCAGCAAAAACTTTCGCCAATTTTGCCGATATAAATATCCATTGCGAGAGACGCATCTCCATGTTGAAGCAGACACACATTTAGATATCGAATGGTTCAAAGAATGCAATCATCATATTCAAACCAAATTGACTCATCGCGAATGGATTCTTTTGCAAGATTATTATGATATTTATAGCCCTTCTTTGCGAAATGAAAACATACGCATTAAAGATCTCTACTCATCCACACTCAAAAAGAAACACATTTATTCATTCGTAGATCATATTCGGTACGTACATGCCGACGATATTCGCAAATACATAGCATCTCTCTTTCGACAGAATAGCAACCGAATACCCGAACAAACCATAGAAGAAGTTTTAAAATATCGTGTGCATCGACACTTGGCGATTCCTCGCAAAAGTAGTGTCATATCCTCTCTAACACGCTACCGATTAAGTGATGACGGAATCGACCTTGTAAAAACATTCACACAAAGTTCTTTTACTCAATCTCCAATTCACACCAATTCGCATACATATAATGATGTGACTTATAGACTAGCATACCAGTATATTGATCTTCTTGAATCCCATATAAAGAAAGGAACTATCACCCAATTGTTTTATCCAATGACCTCTAAAGATAGTCGTGCATTCAAGAAAGACTGCGCCGATTTTATCCATTTGAGTTATCCAGATCGGTATGATATCTTCTTGAAATATGAATTCTATTTTAAGCTGAAAGTACATTATCCGGAAATCATTCGCAAAGCATCCCAAAAGCTACTCGATTTGTTTAGCGCGTTCCCTCCGTTGACACAACCTATGACAGTATATCGTGGTATTCGAGATAGAAGTTGGGTCTACAGACCTTGGAGAGGCCTGATTTCTACCTCTCTATCAAAACACATCGCCCGCGAGTATGAAGGGCGCGATTGTTGTTTGTTGCATATTCATTTACCGCCCGGTCTTTGTGTTATACCGTTATTGGGTCTGACAGCTGGAGCATCGACGACCCCTTTCATGGAAATCCTGCTACCTGATCTTGTACAAGCTCACTATCGTCAAACATATAAGCGAGTGAATAAAAACGAAAGAAACAGAATTGGAGAACTAGATATATATGTGTACAGTCAGTGAGAGGAGCTAGATATAACAATATATTTCTGAGTGTCTAATGTTTCATCAAATATATCGTATTCTATGCAGACGACATTCTTCACATACAATTCGTATGTTTTTTTTCTGGTTTTACTATCTGATATTGTGTTTGTAATCAATACATGATCAATGCTATTTCGCATACATATAGGAAGTTTGATCGGATATTGTTGACACAATATTACCAAAATATTAAGCTCCTTGCTTTTGGATATCAATTGGCGAATGGCAGAACGCTTGGTCCATTCGGTATTATACATGCAGTCTTCCAATATAAGACATACTCTGTTTGCATTATTGGCTTGTTGTTGTTTCAGTAGGGCAGTTGCTAGAGTATGGTTATACTCGTCTACAATTACCGTTGATGAAATTCGTGAAAATAATGGACAAACGGACTCGGTGGGCGATACAACATAGGTCGTCCTATATTGTTTCGTGCTCACCAGCGGAGCAGTAAATCGTCTGCCGAGACCCCGTCTATCGATTATTACAAAGAATCCGGGACCCATGTTTGATAAGTCGAATTCTTCTTTCTCTCTTACTCTGATCATATACACAAACACATCATATGAATCATTGTTTAGTACCCGCGGAAGTGAGCATCATAGCGATCATAGCCGACACTCCTTGGCGTTTGCTCTTGTCAATAGAGGGATCGTTTCCATTCAACTTGTACCATTCCAATAACGTAAAGACTTCTTCATCTTCCAGAGAATACGATGTGGTCTTTGACGGATGAAGCGGGTGTTCGGGCTGATTTTCAAATAGTGAAATGTACCACGATAAAAGCGCCTCACGGTGTGTGACATATGCGTGAATATATTTGGGTTCGAACTCGAGTCGGGTTTCAGCCGGAATTACCTTTGAAAAATATACGATACCACGCCAATAAGGAGGGACCTTCTCGACTAACGTCATCCATACAACATTGTCGTCCTTATCAACAATGCATATATTGTCTTTGGGTACGAGACTAGCTAATTTAGCGGGATTAGGAGGATTTGTTGGAATCTTGAACATGTTATGTTGATATGAGTAATATATAGCTGAGACATACTTTTATGTAGTAATCATATACACTAACTCGTTACACTAACTAGTTGGGCTAACTCGTTACACTAACTAGTTGGGCTAACTCGTTACACTAACTAGTTGGGCTAACTCGTTACGCTATCTCGTTACACTAACTAGTAAAAACGGATTTCCTTTCTTTGTAAACTATATAATTGAACGATGATCTTTGCATTACCTTTTTCGAGATGGTCCAACGTATGTCATCAAACACGAAACATGATTATGCGTGATTCATTCTTAGAATGGTTTATGGTATCTAGCTTACAAAACATGCATCCTGAAGTTGAAGAAACTGTGCGTTATATGTACCATAATGCACCATCTGGACGATATCCTCTTTTCAAAAATCAGCACATAGAGGTCGTCACTCGAAAATGGAATCCTGCTGAAAAAAGTATGCCACATAATCACGAGGGTATCTTTTGTGCTTGGAAAGTCATACAAGGGAGTCTAATAGAAACGAAATATCATCATGATAAACTTATCAATGTACAGACCTATCGTAAAAACGAAATAGGTTATGAGTTTGATAGTTTAAAAAAACATACGATTTTGAATCCCACAATAGATCCCGCAATATCTATCCATTTCTACGCAAATCGATAATACACTCAGTATGGCGTTTTCTTCTTTTTCTATGGTAGAGCAGATACATGAAATCACATACATTCCTCACTATGGTAGTATGCTGTATTCTAGTCCTGTGTATCGCGGCATACCAAGCTACTGTGCACACCGAGTTTTTTTATACTGAAGCGGATGCAATATCCGCCGCAAATACCGGGTTTTTGCAATGTGTTGTCGCTAGATACAACGAAGATACAGAATGGATGAACAGCCATCCTTGGAATACCTTGAACATCTTGTGTTACAACAAAGGTCCGCGTGTTCCAGATAATTGCACCGATCAACGCGGATGCAAAGTGGTGTCGTTGCCGAATGTGGGTCGTGAATCACATACATATCTATATCACATCATAAACAACTACGACAATCTTGCTGAAGTGACCCTTTTCATGCCGGGTTCTTGGATGCTGGAAAATAAAAGGGAACGCACGCTATCTACTCTGCGACGCGCCATAGAATCCAGGAATACTGTGTTCGAGGGAATGATGCACTCAAATGTATTGACTGATTTGTATGATTTCAAACTAGAAGAATGGAAATCTACCAATTCTGAAAACGCCACCATCAATCCAGAGAAAGCCCTAGAACAATCCCCAATCCGTCCTTTCGGAAAGTGGTATGAAGCAAATTTTGGGAATACGGAAATTCAAGTCGTGAGTTATTTCGGAATATTCGCTGTTTCGAGACAGCATATTCGGCAACACCCGAAAGCGTATTATGAAAAACTGTTGACTTATGTAGATAAAAGCTCGAATCCAGAGGTAGGCCATTACCTAGAAAGAGCATGGGGTGCAGTGTTTTATCCATACCCCATTTCATGTGTTTATGGATAGTTTACACCTATCCATGCACAATTTCATGTGTTTATGGATAGTTTACACCTATCCATGCACAATTTCATGTGTTTATGGATAGTTTACACCTATCCATGCACA
>Ga0114959_10001736_pt1 | contig 18634 bp, 21 predicted proteins | sample C_130625_EF_Meta_FD_87317 | JGI IMG/M metagenome (GOLD analysis project Ga0114959, IMG submission 87317) | Freshwater microbial communities from Lake Croche, Canada to study carbon cycling - C_130625_EF_MetaG | ecosystem: Environmental > Aquatic > Freshwater > Lake | place: Lake Croche, Canada...
GCCGGTCCTGATTGGCTGGCTTCTTCGGCCCAGTTGACAATCTTTAACGCTTCGGTTTTACTGACGCCTAGCTGTTTGCTGACATCCAAAATGCGAACGCCTTTGGCGATACCTTGTGCCGCATGGTAGCCGCCGTAAATTGTGGCAAGAACGTTAATCGCCCGCGTCCCGCGTTCTATCGGGTCTATCTTAGGATCAAAGACATTAAGCCCTTCAGCAAGTCCCTTGACTGTGCCTTGAGGGTCGGTGGCAAGACCGGTGGCAATTTGACCGGCACCGGCAACGCCAAGCACTTGCCCAGCTACGGGAATAAAATATTGACCAGCTTGAACAATTCCTTTAGCAAGTCGAGTCGGTCCCGCGCTTTTAATAAAGTCGGTTGAAGCTGGTTCTTGCCCAACAAGGCGAGAAACCCCCTGCGAACCAGAAACAACGCCTTGCTCGGTTGCCATTCCAAGAGCGTCGGTAATGCGCCGGAACCGGTGTACGTGAACGCGCATATTTCCGACAACTCGTTTATCTTCCTGGGTATTGAGTTCTTTGGCAGCCTGATCACGCTGGAAAGCAATTCGTTCTTCACCTTCCTGCCGGGTGACGGGCACTTTGCGCTTTCCATTCTTGGCTACCGGGCCACTCTCAGCGGTAATCTCTCCTTTGTTCCGCAGTACAAGCGACTCGTATGCGTCCCCACCAGTTGGGGCGACTACTGGAACCCTGGCTGGGTCGAGGCCGCGACGCTCAACTTGTACTGAGGCGAAGCATGGCAAGCCGCCGGCGAGAGACTTCGCCGACGGCTTCTTTACGTTTAACCTGTTGTTACGGCGGCGGTATTCGTAGCCGCATCCCAGTCGAGCGGAACCGGGATTTCGCGCAGCGGCACGTAACCCGTGCCGTTCTTAATCACCAGCGCGATCACATGGTTTCCGCCCCGCGGGTCACGAACGGTGACCTTACCGCCCGTGGTGTCCAAAATCTGCATTCCCGTCCGCTTGGCGATCGGCTTTATTGCGACCATCGTGCGCCCGTCTGCAATATACGGGGCGACCTCATTCGTAATGTCAACGCCGTCAACGGTGACGTGGATCTTCACCCCGGCTTGATCGTCCTTCGAAAGAACCATCAGCGCTCGATCGTAATACTTTTGTCGGTCTTCTAGGCCGTTGAATCCGCCATTGATGAGCTTCGTAGCTAACCGAATATCCCGTCGATCGCTCGGTTCGTTGATGTTTCGCTTCTTCCAGTACAACCCAGCGGTGCGGAAAGCAAAATTGGGGGTGGCCACAAGGTCGGGATTGTTAACGAAGTCCTGACCGAGTGCGTCCCCGTAGATCTTGTAATTGGCGCGTCCCGTCAGCTGGATGACGCCTCGCCCCATGTACCGCTTCCCATCCCCTTTTTGGGTATTTCCTAGCTGGGCCGCCAAAGAGCTCGGCGGTTCGTAGCGCAATTGGGCGGCGGTGGGTCCCCACAGCTCACGCATAAATCGAAATTCGCCCGATTCGTGCGCAATCTGCGCCAAAAACATGGCTTCCCGCAAGTAGGTGTTGATCTCGAACTTCCGCGAGTGCCGCCACCAAAAACGGATGGTACTGCGCCAAATTCGCCGACTTGACGTTTGGCATTATTTGGCCGAGTTCCTCTTGGGTAACCATTCTCATAGGTTAGTCCACCGGTGCTGAAAAATCAAGTAGATTGCCCTTGATCTGCAGCCGTACCCACTGGGTCATACTCGACGCAGTAACGGCATGCATCCACAAATTATCTTGGCTGCGGTTATTTGGTACGTCGGATGGAGCACCATCTCATGGCTCCAATTTCGGAGCGATAAACGGCGGGCACGGGCAAAGGAATGGAGAATCCCCGAAATCACTTTGCTTCAAACCGCCGCTCTCGGCGGTTGGCCGGGGGCGTGGTACGCGGTAAGGAGATTCCGCCATAAATCGATGAAGCAGAGCTTTCAGATCCAGCTGTTTGTGGCAACCATGACCAACTTCGCCCTGCTTCTTATGGTGATGATCGCGCTGAACCTCTAGCTGCCAATGCGGTCCCGAACCCGCTTGAATGCGGCGAGAGCAAACTCCAAATCTTCTCGCGTATGCGCCGCGCTCGGCATGGTGCGAATGCGCGCCTTTCCGCGTCCTACGGTTGGAAAAACAATCGCCAAGGCGTAGACGCCTTCCTCAAACAGGGCCCGCTCCATCGCTTGCGCCGCTCCCTCATCTCCGACGTAAACCGGCGTGATCGGTGTCTCACTCCCCATGGTGTCGAATCCAGCCTCGGCCAGGGCATTCTTCCACCACCGAGTGTTATCCCACAGCCGTTGCATCGGTTCTGGATCGTTTTCCATGATGTCCAGCGCGGCGATCAGGGCGGCGGCGACCATCGGCGGATGACCGGTGCTAAACAAATAGGGTCGTCCTCGATTGATCAACCAATCCTTTAGGGCGGCCGAACCGGCGATGTAACCGCCCATCACGCCAAGGGCCTTACTCAAGGTGCCCAGTTGAATATCCACCCGACCGTACAGATCAAAGTGTGACGCCGTTCCGGCTCCATTTTTGCCCAGCACGCCGCTGGCGTGAGCATCATCCACCATCACGAAAGCGTTGTACTGCTCAGCGAGCTTCACAATGTCCGGGAGCGGGGCGATGTCGCCATCCATGCTGAAAACGCCATCGGTAATGATCATGCGCTTCTCGAACGATTGCGCTTTCTGCAGCGCAACTTCCAGCGCTTCCATATCCTTGTGCGGATACACCCATCCGTCCTTTTTCTTGTAGGACGCCGCGCTCAATCGGACCCCGTCGATAATCGAGGCGTGATTCAACTCATCGGAAATCACCACGTCCTTATCCGTCAGTACCGCCGGAATACAGCCCGAATTTGCCGTAAATCCGCCCGTGAACACCAGAACAGCTTCCGTGTGCTTGAACTTGGCGAGTCGCTCCTCCAGCTCTTGATGCACTTCCATGGTGCCGCCAATCCACCTCACGGCTCCGGCGCCCACTCCCCATCGCTCAATCGCTTCCAGCGCCGCCTGCTTTACTTTTGGATGATTAGCCAGTCCCAGATAGTTGTTCGACGACAGGTTCACCACATCGCGACCGTTCATTCGCACCCGACCACCGGCCGGAGTCTCCAAAATTTTCGGCACCTTATAAAGGTTCGCGTCTTTAAGCCCCTGAATCTGGGTCTGCAGGAACGATTGAAACTCGGAGTTCACAATGAAATTATGGAGTGCTAAGCCTCACAGTTTCCTCATCATCCCCGTCGTATCGTACTAACATGGTGATGCGGCATCGTACGGTCGCCCCTAGGAACGAAAAATGGATAACGACGATCTACCCGTTGGAAGAGTTTTAAGCCGCCGCGAAATCATGGCGATTACCGGCACCGCCAGTCTTGCCGCCCTTTTGGGACTTCCCCAATCGGCCTTGGCGCAACAGAAACCCAAACCGCGCAACCTCAACCACGTCATCGTAAGCCCGGAAATGACGGAAGGGCCCTTTTTCGTGGAAGAACACCTCAATCGGTCCGACATCCGGTCCGATCCTAAAACCGGGGTCATGTCGCCCGGCACTCTCCTGCATCTCACCATCAATCTGGTAACCGTGGGCCAGACCGCCGGGCCGCTCGCAGGGGCCACGGTGGACATTTGGCACTGCGATGCCGCTGGTCGCTACTCGGATGAGGAGCAGAATGGCACGGCCGGACAAAAATTCTTGCGTGGCAGCCAAGTGAGCGACAAGGACGGAAAAGTAGAATTCACGACCATCTATCCCGGATGGTATTCCGGGCGCGCGGTCCATATTCACTTCAAGATCCGGCATCCCCGCGGCGGAGAGACGCGCGAGTTCACTTCCCAGCTCTTTTTCGACGAAACCACCAGCAACGAGGTCCACGCCAAGGCGCCGTATGCCGAGCGCGGGACTCGGGACACCATGAACAACCGCGACGGCATCTATCGCCAGGGTGGCAACAAGCTGATGCTAGCCTTGGAAAAGACCAAAGCGGGTTACGCTGGCGTCTTCGATGTTGGCCTCACGGAGAATATCTAGTCGAATCCCTCGTCCCGTCCGGGATATGCTGTCAGCGTGAAAAAGACGCTCGCCATCATTGCCCACGACGGGAAGAAGGACGAAATGGCCATCTTTGTCGCCAACCACAAAGATGTGCTGGCGAGGTTTGACCTCGTCGGCACGGGGCACACCGCCAAGGTGGCCGCTGGCGCCAGTGGCCTCCCGGTGCGGAGTGTCTTCAGTGGCCCCCTCGGCGGTGACGTACAGATTGCCGTTGAAGTGTTGGCGGGCGACATCTGTGCGGTTTTCTTCTTTGTGGAGCAGATGGAAGTCCACCCCCACGATCCCGATATTCACACGCTCCAACGCACCTGCAACATCACAAACACTCCCATCGCCACCAATCCCGCCACCGCCGAACTGATTATCAAAGGTCTCTGACTGATTTTTGATCGTGGCCGGCGGGAAAGTTAGTACGCGACCGAGCCGATTATCGGATAATAAATCCATGACTCCGGTCGCCGAATCCGCTCCGTTACCCACCCACCCTTGGCGAGAAATTCCTCGCCATGCCGTGACGGTTTCGGAGTACGAGTTCTTTCGACGGGAGGGCTATCTCATCGTCCGCGGTCTGGTTTTGCCTGAGCACGTCGACGAGCTTCGCCGTCACACCGAAGACCTGATGTCGGGCCGGGTGGACGTGAGCGAACTGATTCATCACGCCCCCGGCAAGCCGGTCAATGTGAAGGAAGACCTCCACCGCATCCATCAGGGGCACCAAAAGATTGAACTTTGGGAGCGCTATCTGCTCTACCCCCGAGTTCTGGACGTGGTCGAAGCGCTCACCGGCCCCGATGTCATGGCGATGCAGACCATGCTGTTCACCAAGGCCCCCGGGAGCAACGGCCAGGGCTTTCACCAGGACGCTTTCTACATTCCCACCTTCCCCGACACCCTTCTCGGCGCCTGGATTGCAATTGATCCGGCCGATGAAGAAAACGGGTGCCTGTGGATGACCCCCGGCACCAACCTCGGACCGATCTATCCGCCGAAAAATGGCTACGGGTACGGGGACGTGCAACTAGAAGGCATCGAATACGTGAGCAACGTCGGCGGCCATTCGAACGACGACGATGACCCGCTCAACACCCTAAAGCCCATTGCGGACCGCTATCACGATCGAGAGATCCCCTGCATCATGCAGCCCGGCGACGTCGCATTCTTTGGCGGTCACGTACTGCATCGGTCACTCAAAAACCGCAGCACCGACCGCTACCGCCGCAGCTTTGTGAACCACTACGCCAACGCCCGCAGCTACACGATATGGGGCGGAGGCAATAAGGAGCACATTTTGGCCCGTGGGAACACGCACCTAGACTTTGCCCAGCCCCGTTTTGGCACGCCCTGCGCCGCTACGAACCCCGAACGATCCAGCCCATCCGACACCGGGTCCGTTCCCGAAATGATGATGGCGACTGCGTCGGGAACCATCACCGCCCAAATTCCGGGCGGCGATCACGAGGATTAATCCCGAAGACTAGACCTGTAACAGCACGCGGCCAGTGATGAACTTGGGTCCGCTGACCACGAACAGCACTTCCGCGTAGTCGGGTTCGCTGAGAATGTAGGCGTCTCCGATAACTGGAAAGACCTGGTTGAGGGCCGCGACCATTTCGTCGTCGCTGCTATCCATTCCGTTCCAGCGCGCGGTGATGCCCAGCATCTGGTCGGGGTTCCGCACCCGCCGCGCCTTTTGCACCACGATGTCGGGATGGGTCTCCAGTGCCGCCGTAATCTGGTCCTCCAGTTGCCGCACCTCGGCCTCACCCGCCATCCGACCATTCTTCTGCGCCACGGCTAACGCCTGCATAAAAGCCGGCTTCGTCCCAAATTTACCCACGCCCCAAAGTATGACCGCCTCGGCGTAAGCCAAACTCGATTCGCAGATTTAGCCGCCGGGAGAGGCTTGAGGCCGCTGACGATCAGTGCCCAACGTGAGAAAGTTTTCACAATACTTTTACGGTGAACCCGCACGTGCGTGATGGCGTCCGAACTTAAATGGTGCAATTGCGCGGAGTCGGAAACGTATGGGTGGTTTTGGTAGCGGTAACCGCGGCGACGGCGACGCCATTCCCCTTTACGAAAATTGGCGGGGAATCGGCGAGCGAGGCACAAAAATCGCTACCGGCTCCCACCAAAATTGGACGGGTGCCTTGGCCCGGAACGGATGGGGTCCGGCTCCACGACATTGGGGGACGTATTCGAGCGATCAACGTGACGTTCGCGAGTAGCGTGCCGTTTCGGCAGGCCCTCAAAACCGTGGGGTTAACCATCCAGGGAGCCAAATCCCAACCCGCCTGGGGGCATCTCAAAGAGAACTACACCCATGTGCCAGGCATCCCCAAAGGATGGGCTCTCACCTACGGCCCCGACGACAAGGGATTCAACTACTTAATGATCGCGGATCCAACGGCCCCGTAGAAAACAATAGCAAACCTGGATCAGTTGGGTTACTATACTTACGGAGTCGGTGGCACGACCAAGCAGTGAATATTAGTATTTCAGACGCTAGAGATTTCGCGAAAATGGTCGTTTCCGGCGCGCTTGCCGCTGCGGTTGGTGCGGTGCTTGCCGTTTACCTAATCGACTTCATGAACTATATCGTGGTAGGGCTTGCTATGTTACGGGAAATATGGAGCGGCAATGGGTTCACCCCATGGACAGTTCAGATGGCCCAATTCGGCGCTCCATTAGGAATGATTGCGGGCGCATGCTGCTGGACGCATCAAAAACGTGCATCCAAAGAACTTTCGACTTTTGTAAACGCGGTCGTCTGGTTTCTGCTCGGGTTTGCATATTTCTACTGGATTTTCCGAACGTTTTGTATAGATGGCGATTACTATTATTTGGCCCTCACGTCATACGGGATGATAGCTGGCATGCTTTTCCGAAGCATTCACAAAGGACTATGGTCGTCACTTCAATGGATCGTCCGCACTCCAGTAAAGATTGGATCCAACTGAAATGAGGATTCGTGCTTCCACGAGAGGGTTCACCGTGATGGAGCTTTTGGTGGTGATCGGTATCATCGCAGTCCTCGCCTCATTTCTCTTTGGGGCCATCTCGGGCATGTTCAAGAGCGCTCATAACACCGTGGATATTTCGAACATGCGGCAGGTTTACGTGGCGGTAACGCTCTACGAGCAGGACAACAACGACCGTAGTCCCGACAATCTCGGCCTTACTCTTCGTTACGCAAAGTCTCCGAAAGTTTTCAACTCCAAACTAGATCCTCGTCCCCAAGACAAATGGAACCGTGGTTGGACTGTGATTCCTGTAGGAATCCAAACTGGGGAACGTGTCCCTTACCGCATTAGCTTCCCCTACCTGCGCACCTTCCTAACGTCGTACGATGATCGTAACGATCGGTTTGACTACGCTTACCAACGCGGGCGAAGTTCGACCGGCATGATCGCCAATCCGTGGGTAGGTAATGTCATCTCGTTCTCTGGCGGCAGAGTGGGCGGTCAAAGTGAAGATTCGGTCTGGGGTCCAAGCATGGACGGGCCAGTAGACCGAATCCGCATGGACGGCGCTTATTTTCACCTACCACGCCGTCAAGACACCGGATGTCTCGGAGCATGCGCATCCGATATGTTTTTTTATCGGTCCGACTAGCCCGTCATTACCTTCGATTTTCTTTCGACTGCGGCCTTCACGACGCCCGCGAATAGTGGAGCGGGGCGGTTGGGGCGACTCTTGAACTCGGGGTGGGCCTGGGTGGCGATGAAGAACGGATGGGCCGGAACTTCTATCATTTCCACCAACCGGTAGTCCGGAGAAACTCCGCTGATCACCATGCCGGCGTTCTGCAGCTGCTCTCGGTAGTCGTTGTTCACTTCGTACCGATGGCGGTGACGCTCACTGATTCGGTTGGCCGCGTAGAGCTCGTGCGCCAGCGTGCCCGACGTGAGATTGCAGTCCCAGGCTCCCAGCCGCATCGTCGCGCCCTTGTCCGTCACGTCCTTCTGCTCGGGCAATAGGTGGATGACCGGGAATGGCGGCTCCGCCAGCATTTCTTCGCTATTGGCTCCGGCGAGCCCACAGACATTACGCGCGTATTCGATGACCGCCATCTGCAGTCCAAGGCAGATGCCCAGGAACGGCAGGCCACTTTCCCGAGCGTACTTGATCGCCGCGATTTTGCCTTCAATGCCGCGGGCCCCAAACCCCGGACCCACCACCAAAGCGTCAATATCCTGTAGCTGCAGCGTCGGATCGGCACCATTCTCCAGCGTATCGCTCTCAATCCACTTAATCTCGACCTTCGCATTCGCCGGAATGCCGCCGTGAATCAACGCCTCGGCAATGGACTTGTACGAGTCGCCATTGGACGTGTATTTTCCAACCACGCCGATCCGGACTCGGTTTTCCGGGTTCTTCAGCACCGAAACCAGATCACGCCACTCCGTCGCGTTCTCTTTGCGCTGTTCCAGGCCCAGGCGACGACTGACGAAATCTCCCAAACCGGCTTCCTCGTAGCTCAGTGGAACCTCGTAAATGGTTTCCACCGTCTTGCTATGAATAACCGCTTCGCTCGGAACGCCGCAGAACAGAGACAGCTTCTCTCGCACGTCCTGGTCCATCTCCACCTCGCATCGGCAGATCAAAACGTCGGGGGCAATGCCGATGCTGCGCAACCGCTCCACTGAGTGCTGGGTCGGCTTCGTCTTCACCTCTCCCCAGGGACCCACGGTGGGTACCAGGGTCACGTGCACGTAAAGCACATTCTCCGGCCCGACGTCGGTGCGCATCTGCCGAATCGCTTCCATAAACGGAAGGCTCTCGATGTCGCCCACCGTACCGCCCACTTCGGCAATCACCACGTCGGCATCGTGCTCGCGGCTCAGGTGAATTATTCGGTACTTAATCGCGTTGGTAACGTGAGGAATCACCTGCACGGTACCACCCAGGTAATCGCCGCGCCGTTCGGCGGCAATGACCGCGCTGTAGATTTTGCCGGTCGTGATGCTGCTGCCTTCGGTACAGGCCACGTCAATAAATCGCTCGTAGTGGCCCAAATCCAGGTCGGTTTCTGCCCCGTCTTCGGTTACAAAAACTTCGCCGTGTTGAAACGGGTTCATCGTGCCCGCATCGACGTTGATATAAGGGTCCAACTTCATCGGGGCTACGGTGAAGCCTCGGTTCCGCAGTAGTCGACCCAGGCTTGCCGTCGCGATTCCCTTTCCGATGCTGGAAACCACGCCGCCGGTGACGAAGATGTATTTAGTCATATCCCCGGACACTCAGTATAGCTTGCCATCGGCCCTGGCTTAACCATCGCTCGAAATGGCCAGCACTTTGCCGAACAATATTAGCGATATCTCGCCACGAAATCTGGACACCTGATTCGGGCACCCATAAAAGCAGACTATCAATGGGTCGATTGGCAATCCATCATTTACATGCCCCGAGAGGAGATTTCTAGGAATTAAGCCTAGCTCTTAATTATTTCGCCGCATTTGCGGCAATCGCGAATGGACGTCCGCAACGTTGTCATCACCGGACTACAACCGAAGAACGCCGCGTGCCGCCCGGTCCAGGTCAGAAGATACCATCGAATTCACCAGTTCTTCAAACGCCATCGTCGGTTCCCAGCCGAGTTCGCGCTTCGCCTTACCGTAATCGCCCTGTAACAGGTCCACTTCGGCCGGACGCTGGTGCACCGCATTTGTCCGCACGATTACGTTTCCAGTTGCCCGATCTACCGCGTGATCTTCGGCCCAATCCAAATCAAATCCCGCCGCAATCGCCGCCGCCGCCGCGAAGTCGCGCACCGAATGCGTCCGTCCGGTCGCCAGCACGTAGTCATCGCCCGCCGGAGCCTGCGTGATGCGCCACATCCCCTCCACGTAGTCGCCCGCGAAACCCCAGTCTCGCCGCGCTTCCAAATTCCCCAATTCCAAAAATTCAGCCCGTCCGTGCCGAATGAGGGCAAACGTAGCCGTGATTTTTCGGGTGACAAACTCCGTTCCTCGCAGGGGAGATTCGTGGTTAAACAGAATCCCGGAAGAGGCATGCATTCCGTAGGCTTCACGGTAGTTTTTGGTAATCCAGTGGGCGTAAAGTTTCGCCACTCCGTACGGACTGCGCGGATGAAACGGCGTCTCCTCGTTCTGCGGCACCGATTTCACCTTCCCGAACATCTCCGAGGTGCTTGCCTGATAAAATCGAACCTGGGGCGCAAAAACCCTCACTGCTTCCAGGCAGCGAGCGGCCCCAAGCGCATCGGCATCACCGGTATAAACCGGCTGCTCAAATGACAAGGCGACAAAGCTCTGGGCGGCTAAATTGTAAAACTCGTCCGGCTGAATCTTCTCCACCACGCGGAGAATGTTGCTGCCTTCCAGCAGGTCAAACGCCACGCGGTTCACGTCCTTTTCCACGCCCAGTTCCGCAAGCCGACCAAAGTCCGTCGAAGCCGTTCGACGGTAAGCGCCGTGCACTTCGTAACCCTTTTCCAGTAGCAATTTGGAAAGGTATGCCCCGTCCTGACCGGTGACTCCCGTAATCAACGCGCGCTTCGCCATGAGGTGGGATTGTAGCCGTTTGTGGATGGGCGGAGGCTACGTCGACGACTTCAGGTTCAGAAATCGCTCAATCTCAAGCGCCAGTCGGTCATCGGCCGCCTTCAATGTCCAACGGGACTGGGTTCGCGCAATCGCTTGGGCGCTGAGCCGCTCCCGGAATGGAGCGTCATCTAGCAGTCGCCCCAGCGCCGCCCCCATCGCGTCGGGATCGTTATCCACCAGCAGGCCCGTCTCGCCATCCACCATCGTCTCGCGCACGCCGCCTTCCGCCACCGCCACCACCGGCAGACCGCACGCATTGGCCTCGATCGGAACTAGCCCGAAAGGCTCCAGCCTCGGCGCATACGCCATCGCCGATGCCGTGTTCAAAAGCCGCACTACCTCGTCGTCGGGCGTCATCTTCATCAGTCGCAGTTCTACTCCGAGTGCCTTTGCCAGCGCCTCGACTTCGGCAAAGTACACCGGATCGAACATATTGCACGTCCACACCAGCGGTGGTCGCGGGGTCGGCATTCTGCCGATGGCCTCCACCACCAGGCGGGCATTTTTGGCCGGACCCATGGTGCCCACTCCCATCACAAATCGCTCGCGCGGCAGGCCCAACGGTCGGAACTCTTCCGTATCGATGCCTAGGTAACAGACCCGTGAATCCAACGCAAACGCCCGCAGAATTGCTTCCCGGCTAAAGTAGGAATTAACCAAGATTTGCCCGTAGCTTTCGGCGCTAGCCAATTCTTCCGCCGCCTGCTTTCGACCGGAACTAAGGTCCACCCGGTCCTTCACCCGCGCCTTCAGATCAGCCCCGGGAGGCGGGGCCGCCAGTCGTAACCGTGGCATCGCCTCGTAAAGCGCACGAAACGGATCCTGCAAATACAGCAACTTCGGAGTCTTGCTCACGTGCTGACCGATCATTGGTGTATGCAAAAGCTCGCACGTATTGGCAAATAGCAGGTCAAACCCGCCCGCTTCAATCTGCTGGGCACACGTCTTGGAATGCGCGTGCATCGCCGGAAGCAATCGGCCCACCCGCTTGGCGTAGTTTAGCAGTGCCTTAGGCGAGGAACCCGGCGCGTGCTCCCGAAAATCCAGCGGCACGGTATGCACCTTGCCCAATTGCGCCATCGGCAGAAAGTCATCCGGCGGAAGGGGCGGCGACCAGATTTCTAGTTCGTGCCCGGCGGCGTGTAGCCCGCGAAGGTGATTGTAAAGCGCCCGCTTTGCCCCGCCGAACGGGAGGTTATACCAAACGGCGATGCGAAGCTTAGCCGACATGAAATTCGATTATGCCACGGAAGTCGGTGGCGATTTTGGCAAGCGCAAGGCCAAAATGCCGCCGGCTTCAATGCCGCTCCAGATTGTTTTCACCAGAAATCCGTGGGCTAAGAACGGCGCACGAATCCGTTCCGGACCATCTTCCGGCCGGATGTAGTGATATTCAATGATATATGCTTCCACTTGGTCCAGTAACCCGGTCTCGGCGAGGCGATCCACGATGTCGTACTCTGAGCCTTCGCAGTCGAGCTTCACCAGCAAAGGACGATTCCCCGCTGCTTCAAGGGCCTCCCGGATGGCACTTGCCGCATCAACCAGCTGGATTTCAATCGGCACCTCTCGTCCTGAGCGATCGGGCTGCAGGTTTCCAAACACGCTGTTGGTCGACCGCGCATCGGCATCAAAACCAACCGTAATCTTTTCGTCTTTGCCGCCCACCCCGGCTTTGCGTGGATGCACACGGTGGCTCAATCCGTTACGCTCGATGTTTTGGACGGCGAGGTCAAATGTGTTCGAAAATGGCTCGTACGCCACCGTTTCCCACCCCAAAATCCCCGCGAAATACAGGGCCGCGTAGCCCACATTCATGCCCACATCAACCGCAAACCACTCCCGACCATCGTGAAGCTCGTACAGTTGTTTGCCGAAAACTTCGCTCAGCACATACAGGTCATCCCGGTTCTTGGGCACCAATCGAAGATTGCCGATGCGATACTCCGGGTCTCCGGCTGCGTTCACTACGAAACTGCCACCCGCAACTTTCACTAAATCCCGAACCCCCGATAGCTGCGGCAAGTAATAGCTATGTCGGGTCGGATCCAGCGATAGTCCAAGCTCATCGATCACAATCCGCCCTCCATCGGGCCGCAACGGCGCCACGATGTTAGGCAGATTCGTCTGAATCAGCGCCGCCGTACCAAAGCTCCGGTACGCAATCGCCCGTTTAACAAACCCCAAAGCATTGCGAATCACGGACGTCAGAAACACGGAGGCGAGTCTACCGGCGTGTCGCTATCGAATCATTTCGCATAAATCTCCGCATCGGCTTGATCGAACGGGAAGTTGATCTGTCCGCCGCGCCGCGCTGATTCATAGGCGGCAAAAATCATCTCCGTTGCCATCAGCGCCTTGCGCCCCGAAAGCACCGGTTCCTCTCCACTCAAAACGCACTCCGCCAGGTTAGCGAGAGGCAGTTCGAATCCCTTCAGATTCTTCTGGGCTTCGCCCGTATCGATCTTGCCCTGGCCCGTTTCGGTAATCAAACTCGCGTAGTTCCACCCGATTTCGATGGAGCCGGCGGTGCCGACCACGCGAATATTGAACTCGTAATGCGTATCGCCGGTCGCCATCACGAGTTCCACCCCGTTCTCGTACTGCGCCCGCGCAATCGCCCGCTTCTCGAGCTGAACCCCAAATACATTGTCGCCACCCACCGGATCCACTTGCGCCAACATCCATTTGGCGGGCACCTGGCCGTTGAAGTGGAACGCCATGTCGAACCAGTGTGTCCCCCAGTCAAATAGGTTGGCCGTGGGCATTTCTAGCCGCTTCAGGTCGCCAATTTTCCCGCTATCGATCCACTCCTTCGCCACCGTGTAGGGAGGCTCAAACCGTCGCTGATGATTAAATGTCAGCACCGATCCCGACTTTTCCGCCGCCGCGACCATACGCCGGGCCGCCGCCAAAGTTGGGGCCATCGGCTTCTCGCAGTGGATGCCGCGTACCCCCGCCTCGGCCGCCGCAATCGTCATCGATTCGTGAAGGTGCGGCCAGGTACAGATGCTCACCAGATCTGGCTTCACCGTCGCCAGCATCTCTTTGTATTCCAGAAAGATCTCGGCGGGACCGTGCTCCGCCACAAAGGCCTCCGCGTTCTCACGATTGATATCTGCGACCGCCACCAGTTCCGTCAACGGAGAAGCTTTGTAACCAACCGCGTGCCCGTGGGATATCCCCGAACCGGTGGAGCCCTCTTTGCCCCAAGGTTTCCCGCATCCAATAATCGCTGACCGCAGTGTCATATCGAGGCGAGTTTACGCGAACCGCGATGCCGAGAAAAGCGGTAAACCCATGGCGTGGCTGATCAACGGGATTCCCAGGCGGAAGTAGTCAGTCGCCGAGCCACCCATCGCCAGATCGGCTGGCTGCAGAAGCTGACCGATGAAGCCTCCGCCTACACCCGCGGGACCCTCCTCGCGCCCCGTAACTCGCTGCAGGCCGATCTATTCGAGATCCTCGGCAACGCCACCCGGCACCTGCAAAGAGCCGCACCGGTGGTCACGGAACGGTGGAACGAGCTATTGCCCGAATTCTTGTCCGATTTCCGCCACCGTTGGCTTGCCCCGCTTCGCGTACATCCGCTGGAACCGGGTCCCGACGGATGGTTTTCTGAATACCAGGGCACCGAAATCCCCCTCCGCGCCGACCAACTTCTCGCCTCGATCCAATGGGGCAACGGCTTTGCCGCCAGTCCATCTCGGGCCGCCTTCCATTTACTGCGATACCTCACATCGCAGGACCTCATCCGCACCCTTCGCGACGCAAAAGAATTAGCGGAAGTTTGGCAACGCTTCTCCCCCGACGGCGCCAAGCTAGAAACCCGCGATATCCGGTGGCATCGTTCTCACCCGTTCGAACGACTCATCACGGATATCCTCAATGAGGAGGAATTCATCGCCCGCCGAGCCCCCCGCGACGAAGATTTCTTTGAGCTCACCGACATCCGCGTCCGCTATCTCGAGCTCGGTCGCAAACGTGGTGCCCGTCTCCAGGTGACCCTCATTCAGTCCGAGCTGCGACTATCGGAAAAGCTGGAACGGATCCGGAAGCCCGACGAGCTCATCATTTTGACCACCCATTCCCTGAGTCAGTTTATGGGAGGTGCCCCAAACGCCGGCGAGATCCAGAGCCACTTCCGGTTCGCGATGTCGAACCCCAACCAGCATCCCGCCGGCCCTAGCCAACTGCTACCGGTCGAGTTCCGTCAGGCAATTCGCGACTTCGTGCGTGCCGAGGCCTTTCGCTCCACCGAGGCTTTACGTAAACGTGAGGAATCTAAGCGGACCCGAAAGCCCGCGGATATTCACTGACCGTACCGATTGTGATACCGGTCGTACCACTTCTCGGCCTCTTCCGGCGGAATCACGGCGGGCGTGCCAATTTGCATGGATAGCCAAACGGTTTTCGCCACATCTTCCGTCATAACGGCCGCTTTCAACGCCGATTTAGGCGATGATCCCCACGCGAAAACGCCGTGGTTCCCCATCAAAATGCTCGGCGCCCGGTTGCGATAGTTCATGATCGCCTCCCCGATATGCTCGCCCTCGTTATCGATGTAGGGAGCGCACGGAATCTCGGCTCCAAACTCATCCGCAATCGCCGTCAGCACCAGTGGCACCGGTCGCCCCACGGCGGCAAATGCCGTCGCATAGTTGCTATGCGTGTGGATGACTCCTCGCACTTCCGGCATATTTCGGTAGAGAAAGAGGTGGTGCGGCAGGTCCACACTGGGCCGCGTTCCCGGGGTCAAAACCTCGCCGGTGCTCACGCGCACGGCCACCAAGTTATCGGGGGTGATCTGGTCGTAATCCATGCCGGACGGCTTGATCACCAGCAGATCTTCATCCGGCAAGTACCCGCTGGCGTTCCCGGAGTGCATGGTTACCAAACCCTGCGCCGGCAGCATCTGGTTGGCCCAGCAAACTTCCTTCCGCAGTTGATCAAGCGACATGTCGCACCTCATCCCGAATGGCAATTAAGTCTTTCATCACATTTCCTAGTTCAATTGGCTGCGGCAATCCGAAAGCGTCGTGCACTTGACGATAGAGCTTGTAAATCCGCGCGTAGGTCGCCGCCGCCTGCGGGTTTGGCTCATACACCGTTTCCTTGATCCCCGTCATGGCCACTTGAGCATCCGCCACGTTAGCATGAGCGCCACCGACCACCGAGCCAAAGATCGCCGAACCCAGCGCGCAGGTTTGTGCCGATCGCGAAATCCGCATGGGGCGATTACAGATGTCTGCGTAGATCTGCATGACCAGCGGACTCTTCTCCGCAATCCCGCCGCAGTTCACCACCGCTTCTACCCGCACCCCGTACTCCTCTAGTCGGTTGATGATGGTGAACGCCCCAAACGCGGTCGCCTCGATCAATGTTCGGTACACCTCGCCCGGTGTCGTGTACAACGTCTGCCCAATCGTGAGCCCCGTCAGCAGCGGATCGACCAAAATCGTTCGGTTTCCGTTGTTCCAGTCCAGCGCCAACAGGCCCGATTCTCCGGGTTGCAGTCTGCTTGCCGCTTCAGTGAGGGTTTCGTGGGATTGCCCGCAGAAGCGGACAAACCAGTTAAAGATGTCGCCAACGGCCGATTGCCCCGCTTCTAAACCGTAGTAACCCGGCAATACCGACCCCGGTACGATTCCGCACAGTCCCGGCACGTCCGCCAGCGGCTCGTTGAGCGGATGCACCATGCAATCGCAGGTGCTGGTTCCGATGATTTTCACCAACACGCCCGGCTTGGCTCCCGAAGCCACCGCCCCAAAGTGCGCGTCAAAAGCGCCTACCGCGACCGGCGTACCTTCGATCAATCCGGTTCGCGCCGCGATGTCGGCGCTGATGCCGCCCGCTCGGTGATCGCTTGTCACCGCCGTGTCGTATAGCCGATCCCGCAGGTCCGCCAGTCGCGGATCGAGCGCTGCTAAAAACTCTTTCGACGGCAAGCCGCCCCAGGCGTCGGCGAACATGGCTTTATGCCCCGCCGCGCAGATCGATCGGGCGAGCGTTCGAGGGTTCGAATTCCCCGTGATCTGCCCGGTAATCCAGTCACAGCATTCCACCCAACAATCGGCCGCAGCAAAGATTTCGGGAGCTACCCGCGCGCAGCGCAAAATCTTGGACCAAAACCACTCTGATGAATACGTTCCGCCGCACTTGGCCAAGTAGGGCTCGCCGCGTTGCTTTGCCAGTTCGGTGATTTCGGCCGCCTCGGCGTGTCCCGTGTGGTCTTTCCACAGCCAGCAATACGACGCCAGGTCGTTCGGGAAATCTACCGCCAACGATTGTCCGTCGGCCCGCACCGGTAGCGGACTGCTCCCCGTGGTATCTACCCCAATGCCAACAATGTCTCGGGCATCAACTCCCTTCAGGACTTCCCGTACCGTGGCCACGAAACCCTCAATGTAATCCGATGGGTTCTGCCGCGCGAGATTGGGGTCGCGCGAGTCCAGCAAAATCCCCTCTTCCCCGCTGGGATACTCGTAAACGGCGGTCGCAAATTCTGCCCCGGTCTCCGTCTCCACCAGCAGTGCCCGCACACTGTTCGTACCGTAATCTAGCCCCAACGCCAGCTTGCTCATTCGAACCCGAGAATACCGCGCGCGGTGTATTCATAGTTATGAATATAGTCGCCATTCTAAATTCAAATGTCTAATTGTCGATCCGCCCGTATACTGCGGCTTAATGGCGTATCGGCCCGGTCAATTCTTGAGTTTAGCGACCGCTATCCTGGTGCTTTGCGGATGCGGCGGCTCCGGAGGCGGGACTGCCTACCCAAGCGCAGCCTCGTTCCAGTTCCCTATGGGCAAAACCGGAACCCTCGTTTCGCCGGGGTTTGATGCAGTGGTAGCGAACAAATTTCGGGTCTCTGGTTCCAACAACATCGAAGTCACCGCCCTCGGCACGGAAGTTATCATGCCGACTCAGGATTCCAAACTGGTAGCTATCTGTGACGCAACCTCGGGCACCATTCTCGTGTCGGCAACGGTGTCTACGGCGGATACCATAAACAACGGATATTTCTATAAGGCGATTGCTCCCGCTACCCTGATCGCCGGAAAAACCTACTTCATAGCCGCGCTTCACCGCGCTGGCCCTGCCAGTACCTACCTCGACAACACCAACATTGCCTCCACTCCCGCCTACATCTCGGATGAGGGAACTTTCTATAAGATCTCCTCCGGTATCGCCGGTGGAACTTGGGAACCCACCGGTGGAGTTCGGCACTACGTGGCCGCGTTCGAATCTCGGCGGGTGTCGCCTTGAACCGCCATTTCATTCATCGGGAATATAGGACCGATAGCAGCGCCTGACTAATCGCGAATATTCAGACCCAACGTCCCGATCGGCGGCGAGCATCCTTGACGCCGATGAACATATCACATACACTTGCGCTCGATGAATTACGAAATCGTGAAAAAACCTGGCTTTCGGGTAGTTGGGAAGGGGCGCCGGATCACCTGGGTTAATAATGCCAACAAAATCGAGATCCCCAAGTTTTGGGGCGAGCTCACCTCGGACGGGACCTTCGAGAAGCTACAAGCTTTGGCGGGTGGTTCGGTTGTCCCCGGTTGGAGCCTCGGGATCTGCACCGAATTTGACGGCGCGGCCGAAGAGTTCACGTATGTTATCGGCGTCGAATCCGACGCGGACGCGGGAGAGTTCTCGGTCTACCAAATTCCCGCCGCCACCTTTGCCGTTTTCAAAGCCGTCGGCCCCATCGGCCAGGCAATTCAGGATGTTTGGGCCTACGCCATGGGGGAATTCTGGGAAACCTCCCCGTTCACTCACGGCGAAGCCCCCGACATTGAAGCCTATCCGCCCGGAGATCCCCACGCCGAAAATTACGTCACCGAAATCTGGATTCCGGTGCGCGCAAAATGATCTGGTAATATAGATCGGTCCCGTGGGGGATTAGCTCAGTTGGGAGAGCGCCTGCTTTGCAAGCAGGATGTCAGGGGTTCGAGTCCCCTATCCTCC
>Ga0114959_10001738_pt1 | contig 18624 bp, 18 predicted proteins | sample C_130625_EF_Meta_FD_87317 | JGI IMG/M metagenome (GOLD analysis project Ga0114959, IMG submission 87317) | Freshwater microbial communities from Lake Croche, Canada to study carbon cycling - C_130625_EF_MetaG | ecosystem: Environmental > Aquatic > Freshwater > Lake | place: Lake Croche, Canada...
AAATAAAACTACTATTTTTGTGTAAACATTTTTGTTTATTTTTAACATGAATTTACAAACAAATTACCCCAAAGGAATTCACCCAGGATTAATATTGGATACAGAACTGAAAGAGAGGCATTTTGCCAAAGGTAAATTTGCCTTGAGTTTACAGGAATATCCGCAAACCATTGTTTCGATAACAAAGGGGAAAAGACGTATGAATATAGGTTTGGCGTTAAAAATCGAAAAAGCTCTCGACCTTGAAGAAGGCTATTTGATGATTATGCAGGTATATTATGACATCGAACAATTGAGGAGTAAACAAAATATTGACAAACCTAATCTCTCAAAATTAAGATCTGTTTTGTTTTGGGATACTTCCATAGAAAAAATTGATTGGCAGAAACAGAAAAAAGCGGTTATAAAACGTGTTTTTGAAAGAGGAAACGATATTGAAAAAAATGAAATTACTCAGTTTTACGGAGATCATACTATTCAAGAGATTTTAAATGAAAAATGAACTATACCTAAACACAATTAGTCCGCTATTAATAGAAATTCTGAATGATTTGATGGACATGAAAGAATTTGAAATGTTCAGGTTAGTCGGTGGCACGGCTTTAAGTTTACAGATAGGTCATAGATTGTCGGTTGATATAGATTTGTTCACGGATGCAGAATATGGAACGGTAAATTTTGATGAGATAGACAATTGTTTGAAAGCAAAGTATCAGTATGTGAGTTCGTTAAATATTCAGCCTCTGGGCATAGGTAAATCATATTTTATCGGCAATTCCAAAAATGATTGTATAAAATTAGACTTGTATTATACCGATGAATTTATAGATAAAGCGTTGTTAATTAATAAGATAAGGATTGCCAGTATCGAAGAAATTATTGCTATGAAAATGGATGTTATTTTAAGAGGTGGGAGAAAAAAAGACTTTTGGGATATTCATGAATTGAGGAATGATTATACTTTTCAAGAGATGATAAATCTTCATGCAAGAAAATACCCGTATATCCATGATGAACAATTACTAAAAAGACGATTTATAGATTTCACGAATGCAGATGATGATTTTGAACCAATTTGCTTAAAGGGGAAAGATTGGGAATTTATTAAAATGGATTTATTCAGATTTTCAGATTTGAAATAATTGATATTTTTCCCCTAATTTTAAACCCAAAATCATCCCAAATCAAAAACAATGAAAAAATCCATCATCTTATTTGCCCTTGCTTCAATAATAATTTTCTCAAAATGTACTCCAAAAAAGCCAAAAGAAACCGCTTCAACGGATAGCGTATCGACCATTCCTGCGGTTGCCTTAACGCCTACTTCTTTGGTGGATGCGAGTAGTAAAGTTTTTGATTTTAAGGATATTACCACTAAAAGTAAAGTAACTTACATTGATTTTTGGGCGAGTTGGTGCGGGCCTTGCAAAGGTGAAATGCCCTCTTCACAGGCTTTGAGAGAGGAATACGCTGACAAGGGAGTTAATTTTGTCTATATTTCACTCGATGAAGATAAAGATGCTTGGGCTTCGGCAAATAAGAATTTTTCCTTGCCGGATGGCCATAGTTTTTTGTTGCCAAATCCTGCTGATTCGGAAATTCCTACGAAGTTTAATATCAGTTCAATTCCAAGATATGTACTGATGGATGCCAATGGAAATGTGTTGGACGATAACGCTCCAAGACCAAGCGAAACGGAAAGAATTAAAGATGCCTTGGATAAAATGTTAAAATAATAATATTTTTCATGAACATTTTTATAAAACGGACGCTTAACAACCAAACCTTTATCTAAAAAACAAATGACTAATTTACGAACCATCTTCAATCTATTCGTTGGCTTATATTTATTCACAACATTAACGCTTTCTTGTAGCAAAGGTGAGGAGCCCTGTGTGAAAAAAAAGTGGTACCAAGACGCAGACGGAGACGGGAAAGGTAATAAAATGGTATCGTATGATGCTTGTGATCAGCCTATTGGCTACGTGGCAAATTCAGATGATGACAATGATGGACCCAAAACACCAGCTTTCATAATTCCTACAAAGGGATATAAAACGCCTGCCACTTACGCTAATTTAAAGTCAGTTTGGGCGGATGAATTTGACGGAACAAGTTTGAACGAAACCTTTTGGAACTATGAATTAGGAAATAATAATGGCTGGGGGAATAATGAATTAGAATATTATAAAAAAGAAAATACCAGTGTTAAAGACGGTTATCTGATCATAGAAGCCAAAAATGAATCGGCGGGAAATCAGATTTATACTTCTTCGAGATTAACTACGCAAAACAAATTTAACTTCAAATATGGCCGAGTTGACATTCGGGCTCTTTTACCCAAAGGACAGGGAATTTGGCCTGCTTTGTGGATGTTAGGTAAAAGTATCACAACGGTAAGCTGGCCAAAATGTGGCGAAATTGATATTATGGAAATGGTTGGGGGTAACTCCGCTAATGGAAGCGATAAGACTACTTACGGAACGGCACATTGGGATAATAATGGGCAACACGCTCAACACGGCGGCAATACAAAATTGGCTTCGGGGGCTTTTAACGACGAGTTTCACGTATTTTCAATCGTTTGGGATGCTAAAAAAATCGTTTGGTATCTGGATGATGTACAATTTCATATCATTGACATCACGCCCGCTGGATTGAGTGAGTTTCAAGAAGAATATTTTTTATTAGTTAATTTGGCCGTTGGGGGCGATTGGCCGGGTAAACCTGATGGCACAACGGTTTTGCCACAGCAGTTAATTGTGGATTATATTCGAGTATTTCAACAATAACAAAAAATTAACCTAAAAAATGGCATTCTGAAATCAAACATAGGAATCTTTTTCATCGTGTTTATTAATTTTATTAGAGGTCTATATTATTTTTTAGAGACATATTTCATGTTAAAATAATTTAGGTTTAACTTCGATTAATTTTTTAATCATTCTAATTTTTATCAATAATTTAACAAAAATCCAATGAAAAAATCACTATTTATTACCATTATTGTTTCATTTTTTGCTATTTCTTCTTTTGCAAAAACCATAAATGCATCAGAAAATGTATCCATCATCAAAACAACCATTGCAGACTCAACGGAATTCAAGGAGTATTATGGTAGCTATAAAATGATTGACAATTCGATGGTCGAAAAAATGAAAATATTTTTCAAAAACGGAGAATTCCTCGGTGAAGCAACAGGCTATCCACCAACAAAATTAACCCGCAAGAAAGACGATGAATTCGAAGAAAGCAACTTTGGGGCTGTGATTACTTTTACTCGTTTGGATGGGAAAGTAGCAGGCATTAAAGTGGCCGTTCAAGGGCAAGAATTAGTTGGAACGAAAGAATAAATATTGGGACTCCTAATACCAAATCTATCGCTGAAAATCAAAAGTATTGCAATGAACAAACGATTTTAAAATGATTGATAAGTATTAGGAGTTTTCCATACTGTTTCGCTTTAATTTTTTCAGCATTGTTCTTAGCCGTGGTTAAAAATCAGGTACAAACTCAGTTTTTCAATTATTTTACAAGCATCATTTAACCGTATGAACGTAAAAAAAACAGTTTGCCTTATTGGCGCCGGTTCATCTGGAATTGCTGCTGCAAAAACACTTAAACAAAATGAAATTAGCTTTGATTGCTTTGAAAAAGGCTCTCAAATAGGGGGGAATTGGCGGTTTAATAACGATAACGGAATGTCATCGGCGTATAGATCTTTGCACATCAATACCAACCGTATGATTATGGCCTATTCCGATTATCCAATGCCCGCAGAATATCCCATGTTTCCGCATCACAGTCATATTATCAACTATTTCGATGATTACGTCAATCATTTTGGTATTCGTGAAGATATTCAATTTAATACTGAAGTAAAGGAGGTAACTCGCAATGACGATGGCACTTACACGGTTGAAACGAGTAATGGTAAATATTTATACGACAACGTAATCATTGCCAATGGCCACCATTGGAATCCCCGTTTTCCAGAACCTGCTTTTACGGGAAATTTTACGGGACAAATTTTACATTCTCATTTTTACAAGGAAGTTGAACAGCTAAAAAACAAAGATATTTTGGTGGTGGGTATTGGTAATTCTGCCGTAGATATTGCTAGTGAAGCAGCCCGTACCTATTCAGGGAAAGTCGTAATTTCAACCCGGAGTGGTGCAAATATTGTTCCGAATTGGCTGTGGAGTATTCCCTTTGATAGCTTGGCAAACTCACTTACTTCAAAATTACCGATTGCCATTCAGCGATTATTTTTGAGTACAGCACTTCGTTTGGCGAGAGGAAAACAAGAAGATTTTGGCGTTCCAAAACCCAAGCGTCCTTTATTGAGTGAACATCCTACGCTTTCACAAGATTTATTGAACTTATCGGGTAGAGGATCAATAAAATTTAAACCCAACATCAAAGAATTTAGAGGTAAAACCGTTGTTTTTGAAGACGGAACGGAGCAAGATTTTGATATGATTATTTATGCCACGGGCTATAAAGTAACGTTTCCATTCTTGAAAGACCAATCTTTCAATGTTTCAGAAACGAATGATTTTAGGTTGTATAAAAAAGTTATTCACCCCGACTTTCAAGGACTCTTTTTCTTGGCATTAATTCAACCTTTGGGTGCTATTATGCCTTTGGCAGAAGTACAAAGCCAATGGATTGCCAAGATTTTGAAAGGAGAAACCAAATTGCCCAACAAAGAAGCAATGCTAAAATCTATCCAAGCAGATAAACAAGCGATGGCAAAACGGTACAAAGAATCGCCAAGGCATACCCTGCAGGTAGATTTTCATCCGTATAAGGAGAGTATTGAGCGGGAGATGAAGCGGGGATAAAACTGCCCTCTGAGTGTTTAGAGGTCAGTTTTAAAATTTTACTTGGTAAGAAAAATAAGGAAGGATGGGCAATAAACTTTGTTGCTTTATGCTCAATTGCGTTCCTCTAATCAAACCATCTATTTCTAAATAATTAGGGTTTTTACGATTATAGACGTTATAAACCCCCAAATTCCAAGCGGCATCTCTTTGTCGCTTTTTTGTTTTAAAACTATAGGTTGCTCCAATATCTAAACGATGAAAATCTGAAATTCTGGCGTTGTTTCTGCCTGAGTAATAGAGTTTTACGTATCCGTCTGTACCAATATATGCACCTTCTGGAAGCGTAACAGGGTATCCACTTTGATAAACAAAACTACTGGTAAAAGCCCATTTTGGCGTTAATTGATAATTTAGAACAACCGCAACGTTATGTCTTCTGTCGTAACGGGCATAGTACCATTCACCTTTATTAATCTCGGGGCTTTGGCGTTGACTATCAGCATTGGTATATGAAAGCCAACCATTTAATTTACCATATTTTTTTTGAATCATAAACTCCGCACCGTAGGCAAGTCCTTGCACATTCTTTACGATAATATCCTGCCAGTTTGCATTAAATTCCGTAACTACATCTGAACCTTGTTGATAATCAATTAGTTGTGTGAATTTTTTCCGATACGTTTCTACGGACAATTCCCATTGATTATGTTTCCCAAACGATAAATAATAACCTGCATCAATTTGTATGGTTCTTGATGGTGGGACTTTCTCGGTAGATGTTACCCAAATATCATTCGGAATACCAATGCCATTGGAGGTTAATTGATGCAAATATTGTTGCATTTGTGTATAGCCAAATTTCAAACCGTGTTTAGAATTAAGGGCAACTTTTGCTGCTAAACGTGGCTCAAAGTTAGTATAACTTGTATTATTAACGGATAAACTGGAAACTCGACCACCAATATTAAATTTCAAAAAAGATAAAGGAACTATTTCGTTTTCAAGAAAGAAGGCACTTTCTTGTGAAAATATCTTGACGTTTTGATTAATTGAAACATCTTGTTTTTCATTATCCTTCGTAATTTCTAATTGCCCAGGAGCAATTAAATGAAAAGTATGTTCCAATCCAATTCTCTGCGTAAATGAGGGAGAATGCGTATACTCTAAGGAGGTTTTTATACCAATGTCTCTAATTGTGTTAGTCAAATCATAAGAATTAGTAATTTTTTCACTATTTTTTGTATAAGTGCTTTCACTGGCAAGTTGATATTTGAAATTACTGTACACAAGACTTGCCTTACCAAATAGTTTATTGTTAAAAATTTTATTATAACGTAATGAAGATGTAATACTTCCCCAATTCAACCCCACGTTATTTGAGATTCCCGTTGCCTGAGCAACGTTTTTATAATAATCATAGTTAGAGTAAATACTAAAAAATAGCTGACTATTATCATCAAATTTGTGATTGATTTTTGCGTTAATATCATAAAACCATAAACTCGGAACGCCATCTGCGCTTCCACCAGTAAGGGTTTTTATGTGTGTGGGTAACTGAAGTAATAGGGTATTCATCAAGCGCCCTGAAACCAAATATGAGGTTTTATCTCCAATGGGACCTTCCTTCAAAAATCTTGAACTTAAAATACCTAATGATAATTCTGCTCTTGAAGCTTGATTGTTTCCTTCTTTCATGGTTATATCCAATACTGATGCTAAGCGACCACCAAAACGAGAAGGAAATGCCCCTTTATAAACATCGATATTTTTGATAGCATCTGGATTGAAAACTGAGAGGTAGCCAAAGGCGTGTGAAGTATTATAAACTGTTGCTTCATCTAATAATACTAGATTTTGGTCTGGATTACTCCCTCTTACATTTAATCCTGCGCTTCCTTCTTGCCCTGCCGAAATGCCTGGGGTCATAGTTAAGGCTTTTAATAAATCTGCCTCTCCCAATACCATTGGAATTTTTTTGAGTTGTTGGATTGGTACATTGGTAAAACCTACAGGTTTATCGTCTTTTATACTTTCATTTTTTACAATAACTTCATTCAATTGAATTGATTCTAAGGCAATAGTAAAAATACTGTCTTTCAGAAAGGTTTTTTTTAATATAAAGGGTTTATAGCCTGAATAAGAACATTTTAATTCGTGCTTACCCGAAGAAAACGTTATAGAAAAATATCCATATTGATTCGTTTGAGTGCCCTTACCTTCATCAACTAAGAATATGTTGGCATTGATTAATGATTCGTCATTGTCTTCATCCGTTACACGCCCATACAGGGTTACTTTTTGAGCAAAAGAAAATACAGTGAGAGATAAAAAAGCAAGAATATAGATAATACGTGGCATTTTAAGAAGATTTAGAAAGGTGATATTATCTGATATACAGAATTTTGTAGGAAACATTATAACCAGTTACGATACCAAGACCACCCTTTATATTGCTATAAGTAGGATAAGGCTCTGATAAAGCGGCAGTAAAGCCTTCGACAGTTCTTGTCGTTTTAGCCATCTCTACAACTTCATTGGAAACAGCAGTAACACAGACTATTATTTTATTTATGGGATTTGGAATAATAAACATATTGTCTGGAGTAGGGTTAGTAAAACCATAAGAGTTTAAGTCAGCAAATAATTTCACGTCCTTTTCAAAAGTATCTATACATTTTCCAACATAAGCTTTTTTCCCAAATGTAAACTTCCCAATGTCACCCTGTAAATCTATGTATGGGGTTTCTATATCAATAATGCATGGGGATTTAATAATGGTAGAGCGACCAATATCCAAATAGTTATATCCACATATTAGTTGACCTTCGTCATTATATCCAACAAGGTCTATTCCGTACCCTGCAACATTATCTATTTTTTTAAATGTTAAGTTGATAAGACAGGGATTACGAACGGTATTGCCCGTTGAACTGACAATGGTTTTGGTATCGTAAGTAGCCTTTGAGATAACTCCATCGGGGGGGATTTGTACAGGTTCGGATTCAACACTTCCTACATCTACAACCTTCACTTTTATTTTATAATTTGTGTTCGCTTTTACAATATAATCTTTTTTTACATACAAAGAATCTTGTAAAATAAGTTTACCTACTAATTTATCATCTTCAAAAAGTTCTACTTCTGCATTACGATAAAATGTTTCGTTGGGTGGAATAGCAGTTGCCCCCCAACTTTTACCTATATAAATTCTTGGTGATTGCCTTGCTACTAAACGGGCATTTAGTACAATTAAAGGTTTATCTAACTTGAGAATTTCAAAATTTTCAAGTGTATTATTACAACTCTGAAATACACTCGTGGATCCACAAAGTGTAAAAATTATTAATATTTTTTTTATTCTTAGATACATAAATTAGAATAGTAAAGTAACCTTGTGAAAATAAACTTTTCAAAAGGTTACTAAAAACTTTTGCTTTATAAACTTTGGTCAAATGAAAGGTAATTTATATAATTATCTGTACTAAATTCTCTGGCTATAATACTTCCAGGTCGAAATTTGACATTCATTCCTAATTTTAGAAATGGTTGTTTTCTTGTAGGATATGCCTTACCATTGACTATTCTTCTATAATTAGCAGTCCCTGCATAAGAATTAGCAGTCCATGACATGGGACTTAAAGGTATAATCTGGCTTTGAGTTACCTCACTCCCAAATCCATTTGGTACTATAGTAGCATATCCATTACCATTACTCCAACCTTCCAGAGTGGAAGCAGACCAACCCCAAAAATCATCTCTTTGATTCTGGATAGTCGTTCCAAATTCCCATAGATAGGTTTCTCCAGTGTTAAATAAATATGTGTAAATGCGAGCTTCTAATCTCCTATCCGCCGCCCAGGAAGGTCTTGGGTAGTGCCACCAATTATATACTTCCCAATACCAATCTTTAACTCTCGCAGACTTATTTGTTTCAGTCACATATTTACTGACAATTTCGTTAACTATAATATTGGGCGTCACCTCATCACTTTCTAATTCAGATATATATTTTACATTCGCAATTTTTACAAATTTCTCAGAGAATTTTAAAACTTTATCTCCTATTTGTACGAGTCCAATTTTATTCACTAATGCTGTCATCGAATTAATAGAAAAGGTTCTGTCATAACTCATTCTGCCTTCATCGTCTTTTACAACTCTAACTACACTCTCATAATCTTGACTTATTTCTCCGTTTAATTTTTTGCTCAAGAATTCTTCATAAACTTCATTAAATGATTTGAAGCCTACTGCAAACTCAAATTCTTTTCTCCCTTGTTCGGTTGCAGCTTTTCCAAAAGCCGCCTCAAAATCTTCCATCGTTTCAAACTTCAATCGGCCCTCAACCACAGAAAAATCTATCTTATCTTTGATTTTGGGAGTAATAGAAGCAGGTGCCTCCGAAGGCTTAACTAATCCATCTTGCTCTTTACAAGACCACAGGCATAGCGACAGTCCCACCGTCACTATGCCCAAACGTTGTAATGTTTTTTTCATTACCTTTGCATTGGGTTTAATTGTTAGAAATTTGACCTTTAAGCCCCATCTGGTCGTCCAAACTTAGATTGGGGCTTAACTTTTGTAAAGGTTTGTGGTTTTTATCGTATTTCAAAATAAAATCTGTAAATCTATATTCCGTAGAGAATAATTTGATTTACACTAAAATATTTGGTTTTAAATTTGTTTTTTTTACTTAGGTCAATTATATTTACCGCACTTACCGCACTTACCGCACTTACCGCACTTACCGCACTTACCGCACTTACCGCACTTACCGCACTTACCGCACTTACCGCACTTACCGCATTTAATAATTTTGTCTTATATAAGTTCGGGCTGTGTATTTAAGTTGGTAAATTTCCACTAATTTCTTAACGCTTAATTTTTATCAAACTTTAAACATTCTAACGCTATGCAATTCAGAGGTTCTATGGTCAAAAAAATTCGTGAAGAAAAAGGCTACAAACAGTATTTTTTCGCCGAACTCTTAGGTATTTCTCAATCCCGTTTATCGAAAATTGAAAACGGTAAAGCAGTCCCAACACTACCAGAATTGATCAGAATTTCCGATTTTTTAGCATTGCAAGTCGGGGATTTTGTTGCTTAGATTACGCTCAAAAAACAAAAGAGGCTTGAACCACATCGTTCAAGCCTCTTTTTGATTTTTAAATAGCTCAAAAATAGCAGATAGTAATTCCTTAGCAGTAGGCAAGTATTCAAAATAACACTTAATTGTCTCATTACTAATAATTTATAGAATATTTTTTACTGCTAATTGCTAACTTAATTTTACTGCCGACTTGCTGTTGATTATTCATCGTTAATCATCCATCCTCACCCGCCATTCATCAAAAAAATCTCTCTCATTGAACCTCCCTTGTCGTATTTGAGTTTTGTTAAGATAACCAACAATATACTCATTCAATGAACAAGTTAATTATTATTCCCATTGTCACCATCGTATTTTTATTGATAGATTGGTACGTTTGGCAAGCCGTAAAAGTTTCCACTCAGAATCTTTCGCAAAATGCCCAAAACATTATAAAGTATATTTTCTGGGGCATCACTGCCTTTACCATTACGGGTATGTGGATTTATAATTTCGTTAATCCAGATTTATTGGGCAAAAACCTGCGTACAATCATTATGGTAGGGGTTTTTATCAACTATATTTCCAAAATTTTTGTGGTTTTGTTCCTATTAATTGATGATTTAATCAGATTAGTTCAATTCATTTCTTCAAAATTTACTTCTCATACAGTTACGTCAGATTCCCCCATTGGGGGTCAGGGTGCCATCAATCGCTCTGAATTTTTGATGAAAACTGCCGTAGTAGCAGGAGTCGTTCCAGTCATTGCTTTCACTTGGGGAATCATTTCTGGAGCTCACGATTACAGAATCCGAAGAGTGAAATTAGCTGTGAAAAACCTACCAAAAGCTTTTGAAGGAATCACCATAGCGCAGATTTCGGATATTCACTCAGGTTCGTTTTTCAATAAAGTGGCGGTAAAAGGTGGCGTAGAAATGTTGATGAATGAGAAACCAGATATGGTATTTTTCACGGGTGATTTAGTGAATAATTTGGCAACCGAAGTAAACGAATACATTGATATTTTCAATAAAATAAAAGCGCCTTTAGGCGTTTTTAGTACGCTCGGAAACCACGATTATGCCGATTATGTGAATTGGGAAGGTAACCAAAAAGGCAAGCAGCAAAACCTTAAAGACATCATGCACGCTCATAAAGTATTAGGTTACGATTTATTGATGGATGAAAACCGTTTTATTGAGCAAGGTGGCGAAAAATTGGCCATTATTGGCGTACAAAACATCAGTGGACAAGGACGTTTTCACACCTACGGAAATCTTCATAAAGCTCATCAAGGTACGGAAGAAGCGCCCGTAAAACTGCTGCTTTCGCACGACCCAACGCATTGGGACAAGGAAGTAAACACAAAATATAAAGACATTGATGTCATGTTTTCGGGACATACGCACGGAACGCAATTTGGAATAACCATTGGCGGAAAAACGTGGTCTCCTGCCCAATATGCCTATAAACAGTGGGCGGGAATGTATGAAGAGGGCGACCAAAAATTGTACGTGAATCGTGGCTATGGCTACATCGGCTACCCAGGGAGAGTAGGAATGCCTCCAGAAATTACCGTATTTGAATTGACAAGAGGATAAGGCATTGTGTGATAAACTATTTGAAGAATGCCAATCCTAAAACTTAAACGTATATTCTCAAGCGTTTGTCAATTTACGGAACTAAATACCTATAAATGCAAATGTTCAGCTTATTACCCATAGCGAAGGATTTAAATCCCTCGCTAAGGATAATGAGCTTAAAATCAAGTAGGTAAATTCATAATAAATCTCTAAAATTACTTAAATTAAAGAGTATATGATTCGGTCAGTTTAGTCGAAAATTAATCAATAAAAAAAGGAGCAAATATCAGATTATATGATATTTGCTCCTTTTTTTTAGATGGATTTACTAATGAATATAGCCAACATGCTGTTTTTCTAAATCAAATAACTCATTGATTATTTCTACCAACTGGTCTGCATCACCTCGTTTGCAGGCCGCTTTGAGATTAAGCACGGGTGATTTCATGATTTTTTGCACAATGCCCATCGTAATTTTTTCAATGCGTTCGGATTCTTCGGCTGAAAGGTTTTTCAAATGTCTCGCAATTTCCTCTTTTCTGATTTGTTCCAAGGCATTTTTTAATTTATTTATTGTAGGCGAAACCACCATTTCTCTCGACCAGTCATTAAATCCCACGATGGTTTCTTCAATAATCTGTTCAACTTGAGGAATGGCTGCCATCCGAATGCGAAGCGCCTCATCCGCACGTTCTCGGAGGGTATCAATATTATAAACTAAGGCTCCCGAGATGTCTTCAACATTGTTTTCAACGCTTCTAGGGACGGATAAATCAATAAAATATTTGTAAGTTAAAATGCCAATACTTTCGATCAACTCTTTGGTAATCAATGGTTTATCAATCATTACAGAAGAGATTATTACATCTGAACGTTTTATTTCTAGTGCTAAATCTGAGAAATTAGCCACCCTAAAATTTCGTCCGGCAGCAATTTTTTCGGCTTTCTCTCGGCTACGATTCATGACCGTTATTTCAGCAAATTCTTTATCCGCTATATTCTTGCAAACATCAATTCCTATTTCTCCCAGACCCAAAATCAATACTTTGGGATTATTGATATTTTGGGTTAATCCTTCAGTCAAAGCAACTGCGGCATACGAGGTTGACGCAGCACCATCACGGAAAGAGGTTTCCTGTGCTACTCTTTTGTTCGAGAAGAAAATGGTGTGCATTAAACGGTGAAGAAATGGACCTGCCATATTTAAATCTGCCACAATTTGGTAAGATTGTTTAATTTGATTGGGAATCTGTAAATCACCAATCACTTTTGAATCTAAACCCGTTGCCACTCGAAAAAGATGTTTTACCGCTTCTTCTTGACCATTAAATTGTTGGAAATGTGCAAAATAGGAACCTGTATCAATGATACCTTTTTGCGTTAAAAGTGCTTTAATTAACTGAGTAGTAAAATCGCCTTCTGAAGCGTAATAAATCTCTGTTCGATTACAAGTTGAAACCACCAAGCACTCTTTAATGCCAAACAAGTCCTTGATTTTAATCAAAAAATCTTTTACTTCGTTTTCCGTCAGGGCTAACTGTTCACGGACTGCCAGAGGGGCAGAATTATGTGATAAACTAAACGCTTTAAATGTATTTTGCATGGTTCCTTACGAGTCCTATTCAATTTTAACAAAACGAATTATTCCTAATTTTGTTGTGAGGCTGGAAACTAATTGATTACGTCCGAAGAAAGTCCGAAACTTATATTATTTAATGGGACAACAAAATTACAACAGGAACGATTATTTCTGTCTTCACATTGGGGTAATTTTAACGAAAATTCGTAATTTAGAATTGGTTTAAATAATCAATTTTTAAAAGCAGAATTCTTAGAATTATGCAATATTATTCTTTGTTTTATTAATACCGTAAACATAAGGTTTGGGTTGCCTCTTACACAAAAAAACCTGTAAAACCACTAAAATTTTACAGGTTGATTTTTCTCAAGACTGATGCCTAAGTTCAAGGCAAAACCGGAAATGAAAAATCATATTTTAAAACTTAAGATTCATGCCACACATGAAATTTGTGCCTGCTTGTGGATAATAATAATTTTCTGTAACTCCTTGTTTATCATATATGTAACCATAAGAATATCCATTAGATTCATACAAAGTGTTGAAAAGATTATTGACTAGTAAACTAAAATTTACTTCTTTCAAGGTTTTTCCTTTGATGGTATAAATTGCCCTAAAATCGTTGGTAAAATAGGAATTCAATTTACGTTTTTCGTTGGAAGTATTATCCAAATACTGTTTTCCTACAAATTTCGTCAAAAAGCCTAATTCTAAATTTTTGAGTGGGCTGAATAAAATTTGAGAACCCATGATGGTACTCGGAGAGAACGAAATATTGGTTTCCTTAAATTGATTTAAACCATCAAGACCGCCATCATAATTGGGAACGGTCTCCGTAAAATTCCTGATTTTATTATTCGATAAAGTAAGGTTTGCATTGATTTTCAGTTTTTTAGTAATTTTTATGCCCGCTTCAATTTCTAGTCCCAGCCGGTAGCTCTCCGCAACATTGGTCCGGATTGCATCGCCTACGCTGTTAATTCGACCCGTAAGCACCAATTGATTTTTATAGTTCATCAAGTAGGTATTTACTGAAAAAGCAACACTCGATTTTTGAGTTTTGAATCCCACCTCAAAGTCATTTAAGGTTTCTGCCAAAGGAAATTTTGGCGCATTGTCCACAAAATCTTGACGGGAAGGTTCTTTATTACCAACGCTGTAGGAACCATAGATCGTTGAATTGTCAGCTACTTGATAGGTCAAACCTAATTTTGGATTAAAGAAACTGTAATCGGTTTTTAAAGTTACATCTTGTCTTCGATCAGCCATTCCTTTGATGTTGTAATTCACGATTCTAACTTGTAAATCGGCAAAAGCATTCAATTTATCCGATAGTTGATAATAAAGTTTTCCGTACAAATTAAAATCAGTCTTTTTGGCCTTATTTTCATACCATCGATAACCTAAAGGTGTGTTTTGAGCGTATTTTGCCCAAATTATTTCCCCAAAATGTTTGCCATCATATTCATTCCAGCCACCGCCAAAATTGGCAGAAAGTTTATGATTACCTTGATAACTTAAAGAAAAGGTTGTTCCGTAAAAGTCATTATCCAACCATTTTCTGCGGATGTTATCCGTTGTTGTAATGGTGTCTTTTCCTCCAATTATGTTTGGCAATCCATAAGCTGAAAAGTCGCTATTGTTCTTATATTCTTCGTAATATCCTGACCCTTTGGTATAATGAAGGTTAAAATTAAAATTCCAATTTGATGATAAAATATGCGAAGTAAGCAATTGATAATGGTCTTGCTGATAATTATCCGTCTGGTTGGGATACGTATAATAATTGGCGGTTCGATTGGTTAATAATTGGTCTTCCGATAAACCATACCAAGATTGATACGTTTTTTCTTTACCCGAAAATACATTCAAACGAACAAAAGATTTTTTGCCAAAATACGCCCCTGAAAGGTAAAAGGATTTCAAATCGGAAGAAGCACGGTCGATGTAACCATCAGAAACCAATTTTGATAAACGAGCATCCATCGTAAATTTTCCATTCAATAAACCTGACCCGACCAAAATGGTACTTTTTCGAGTTTTGAAAGAACCAATCGAGTTGTTGATTTCTGCGTATGGGTCTTTTATAAATTCATTCGTCGAAAGATTTACCGTTGCGCCGAAAGCACCCGCCCCGTTGGTAGAAGTTCCCACGCCCCGCTGAATTTGTACCGAATTGGTTGAACTTGCTAAATCAGGCATATTTACCCAATAAACCCCTTGGTCTTCCGAGTCATTGATGGGAATGCCATTGATGGTTGCGTTGATCCGAGTGGCATCCGTCCCACGAATTCGAATTCCTGTGTAACCCACGCCCGCACCTGCATCCGAGGTTGTTACCAACGACGGTGTGAAGTTTAACAATTGCGGAATATCCTGCCCCAAGTTTTGTTTTTGCAGATATTCTTTGCCAATATTAGAGAACGCCATGGCAGAATTGGCATTGGCACGTGTGGCACTGACAACTACTTCATCAGCCTCGAAAGTTGATCTTTGTAGTGAAAAATCAAAGGTTTCATTTTTTTGTACATCAATTGTTTTAGTGATTTTTGTGAATCCTAAATAGCTGATTTTCAATACATAATTGCCAGATTTTAGATTTTTCAACTCATAAAAACCTTGCGAATTGGTCGTTGTTCCTCGGGAAGTATTTGCTAAGGAAATGGTTGTACCCGAAAGTGTTTTGCTAGATTCGGCATCGGTGATTTTTCCAATTATGAAGAATTGAGCCTTGAGCCATGAGCTTTGAGCCAAGAGCAAAAAAATGATGAATAAACGATAAGTTTTCATTACTTGAATTTGAGTTCAAGAAAGATAAGGAGTCAAATCCTTCAGATTTAACATACAAAAAACCATTATATTTTGTGTGATTGACAAAATTCCCTTCGACAGCATTATACTGCATCAGGTTCAATGGGTATAATCTCAGCCCGTTATTATGAGGCACCCCTTTTTGTGATTGTGGCGTAAAATTAGATGAAAAATTGATATGAAATAATTAATTTTCAATTTTTATTGTTTGGTGTAAAATTTTCGTGGAATTGTGATAGAATTAATAATGATATTTACAGCTTAGGACATAAATTTCTTCATCAGATACATGATACACGAGACGATGTTCGTCTGTGATTCGTCGAGACCAAAACCCTTTCAAATCGTGTTTTAAGGGTTCGGGTTTTCCCCTTCCTTCAAATGGAGTTCTTCTAATTTCTTCAATTAGGTCGGCTAATTTGAAAAACACTTTCTTATCTTCAATTACCCATTCCACAAAATTTTGGTATGCTTTTGTACTAAATCTTATGGTTCGAGATAAGTTCATTAAATTCTTTCGATGTAAATGTTATACCTTGACCCTGTTTAAATTCATTCAGAGATTCTTGCAAATGTGTAGCATTGGCTTCTGAACTCAATAAATATTCAGTTTCATCCATTTCTTCAATAATGATTTTGAGAGACGAATCTTTAAATTGCCTTTGAATTCCCTTCAAAAATTCAAGGGTTAATTCATGTGGTTTTATTTGATATGTTGCTGTCATTTCAGTACAATTTTATAAACAAATGTAATAATTTTAAATTGAAATGTGTGGTAACGTATCAATAATTCCCTCTAAACCACTAACTTAAATCCCTCTCCATGCACATTAACTATTTGAATACCAGCGTCTTCTTTTAAAAATTTACGTAATTTTGTGATGTAAACATCCATGCTTCGGGCATTGAAATAAGTATCGTCTCCCCACACCATTTTTAGGGCAATGCTACGACTTACGGGTTTGCCAATATTCTCGCAAAGAAGTTTCAATAATTCTGATTCTTTGACGGTTAGTTTTTGAGATTCACCGTTCAAAATGAGGGTTTTCTTCTCAGAATCGAAAATAAAATCCTTGATTTTGAAGCTCGTAACCTTTTCATTTTGTTCTTCCAATTTTTGACTTCTACGCAAAACTGCCTGCAAACGGGCCAACAATTCTTCCATTGAAAATGGTTTAGTCATATAATCGTCCGCACCTAATTTAAAACCTTGTAGCGTATCTTCTTTCATAGATTTTGCCGTCAAGAAAATGATAGGTGTGTCTTTATCCGACATTCGCACTTCTTTCGCCAACGTGAAACCATCTTTTTTGGGCATCATTACATCAAAAATACAAAGGTCGTAAGGTTGTTGGACAAACTTGGTGAGCGCTTCGTCACCATCTTTCGCCAAAGTAGTTTCGTAGCCCTTGATGGTCAGATATTCCTGTAATAGTGTTCCCAAATTTGGGTCGTCTTCGGCGAGTAGAATCTTGGTCATTTTGTTGAATTGGTTTGATTTTTTGTTATGTTTGTAAAAAAAACAAGTTATGTTAAGTAATCTTCAACTCGAAATACTCAAAACTTTTTCAAGACCTCTGCCTGAGAGTCAAGTTTTGGAAATTCAGCAATTATTGGCAGATTATTTTGCCAAAAAGGTTGACAATCAAGTAGATTCACTTTTTGAAAGTAATAATTGGGACTCTTCAAAAGTTGATGAATGGCTTGGTGAACATTCAAGAACGCCTTATGTTCATTAGTTATGAGAGTTGCTATTGTTACCGTTGACGGTCATTTTAAAGTTTTGAGAGAAATTCCCTTTCCAAAAGTATCCATTGTTAATCTTGATGAGTTTTAAAAAATCGTTAACTCATTTTAGAATTAAAGATCATAACTCTACTTCCACCGCCTCAAAAACCACCTCAATCTGCAATTCATAAGCCTTTCGACTCAATGTTAGTGCTGTTTTATTGATAAAAATATGCTTTACTTTCTTAAAAATCTGGAAAATATCAATCGCTAAGTTCCTCAAAATTTTAATCCATTTATTGTACTGATTCGTATTGACTATCGAAGCATTTACGAATGTTGTTTCTTCAATTTGTATTTGTCCGTAGGCATCGTGCAAGTGTCCGAATACGTGTAAATTTGGCTTTATTTTTTGTTGGACCATTTCCAATAAATCCTTACAACCTTCGTGTTTTCCTTTGTCGTTAAAATCTAAAATTCCGAAAGGCGGACAATGCGTTATTAAAATATCGGTGTCTTTTGGAATCATCTCCCAGTGCTTTCGTATTGCTTCGCCACGTTCCCGATTAAATGCCCAATCTTGATAATTTGGCGATATTGGCGAACCCCAAATTTTTAAACCTTCAATCTCAATTCCACTATCATTCAAATATATTGCGTTTGTAATGAATAAGTTAGTCGATGAAGGTACTAACTCCAAATACAAATCATGGTTTCCCGCAATCACAATTTTATGGCGATGGGGCAACGTACCTAACCATTGATTAAACTCCTTAATTTCATCAATTCCACCTACGCAAGTCATGTCTCCTGCATGGATTAAAATATCTCCATCGGGGATTTTTAGGTCTTTTTGGAGGTTGTGGGTGTCGGAGATGCAGATAATTTTCATCTGAAAATAAGTTAGGATTATGCAAATAATTATCACTCACGAGGTTTTAATTTCGTGTAACTATTTGACAATCAATGTATTTTTGTATAAAGTATAAATGTGTTTTAATTTAA
>Ga0114959_10001739_pt1 | contig 18609 bp, 21 predicted proteins | sample C_130625_EF_Meta_FD_87317 | JGI IMG/M metagenome (GOLD analysis project Ga0114959, IMG submission 87317) | Freshwater microbial communities from Lake Croche, Canada to study carbon cycling - C_130625_EF_MetaG | ecosystem: Environmental > Aquatic > Freshwater > Lake | place: Lake Croche, Canada...
GTCACCTAAACGTCAGTCACCTAAACGTCAGTCACCTAAACGTCAGTCACCTAAACGTCAGTCACCTAAACGTCAGTCACCTAAACGTCTCTCTAAAGTAGATAAAGAATTAAATGAAAAGTTGAAATTATTTTATGATGTTACAAAAAAAGTTCTTTCTTATGGTAATGAGTCTCTTCTATTAGATCATAAAAAAAAGAGACTATGTGGAATGCTATCAAAGGAAGAGTTAGTGAAAATGCCTTGGATGTTTAATTTAAACCTAAATTTTGATATAGTACATGAACCTTATCTATTTGAAATCGTATTCAAAAAAAAAGAGGATAAAATAGAAAAGTTTTTAACTATTAAAAATATAAGTTATTTAACAAATAATCAAAGATTAGAACTGCAGTATTAATTTATAATTTATAATTCAATTATAAATTCGCAAGTATTTTTTTAGCTAGTTGAATATACTCATCTGAAATGAGTATCAAATTATAAGAGTACGTATTGATATATAACAAGGGTACATTTTCTTTCATAAAAAGACTACTTATATAATTAACAATTCCTACATGATCAATTCCAGGTATATCTTCGTGAATATTAATAATATTGTATTCTCTAGGATCAAATACGATTGAATTGAGTTCGAATAAAGAGTCATCGTCAGAAACGTACTTGTATACTGTAATCTCGTCTTCGATGTTTGAATAACACATTATATTTCTACTGTATATGTTTTGAATCAATTTATAAATTTTTACTTTTTTATCTAAAAAGCTAACTGAAAAATTCATTTTATATGATATAAAATAATTTATTTTCCTAAAGAACAAGCATAAGGATTAGATTGGATAGAATAAGCAGTTTTGAAAGTAGTTCTTCCATCACACTGATACATCGTTTTTTTATTAAAAGGATCATGTGGACTAGAGTAACTTGCACCACCATAGTTACTAAATAAAATAGTTTGGACAGGTTGAGTTGACGCTGAAAAGGGGCCTTGATTTTTAATTTGACAGACATTGCCTAATGAAACATATGACATTTTATATATAAATAAAAAAAGATTTAAAAATCAATGATTTTATAAAAAATGGATGAAGATGTTATTCCAAGAATTAAATTTATAGGAAAAATACAGAAAGGAGAAAAAATAAACGTGAAACATATGAACATCCAACAGGACAGTATTGTCACAAAAATCATAAGAAGTTTTATATACAACGATACGCGATCGAATGCATACTCGTTTATCAATACGACAATCAAGAAAGGATTTGACACGCTTTACTATTACTTGAATAATGTTGATAAAATATACGATAAAACAATCTGCCAAAACCTGATTAATGATCTGAAAAACTGTAAAAATGGAATGATGAACATAAAAGATACTTATATAGAAGATCTAATGTTTTCTTGTAAAATAGACTCTTTGATAGAAGAGACAGAAGCGAGAATACTAGATATAGAACAAAAATATATGGGTTTATTCAAAGAAAATACAGAATAAAAATGTATTATATGATAAAATGATATGTTATCGTGCAAAATGTATTGATAGACAACTGGTTACCGCGTTTATTGAAAAACTATTAGATTCTGATAAAATCTACGTTGACATTGCATTCTCTTTATTATGGAAAGATCATGCAGAAGTATGTATCGATATCAAGACCCGTTCATCTGTTATCAAAGAAAGAATCAAAAAAGTATTGAAAAATGAATTGATTGCACCTGGTATCAATTTAATAAAATCGGGGAAAAATGAGTGCGATTTCGACCGTTTTAAAATGAAAAAAGGGGAAGAGAGATGGAAAACACTCGATCATAATGGTCCTTTTTTTAAACATCTATTAGAACCATACGAACGTTTGGGTATTAAACTGATTTACGAAGGTAAACCTTACGATTTGACAGATGAAGAAGAAGAAGTTATTGTATTGTATGCCAAACGTTTGATTACAGAAGAGAAAAGTACAAAAAAATTTATTAATTCTAAAGACCCTCTCGTGTCAAAACAGTTTAATGCTAATTATTTCAACGATCTAAAAACTTATTTAACTCCTTCTCATAAAAAAACTTTCACCAATTTTAGTAAACTCGATTTCACATCATTTGTAGAACGTATCAAACACATTAAAGAAGAGAAAGAGAAAGATAAAGAAAAGATGAGAGAAATTAAAAAAAATGGGAAAGAAGTTGATAAGAAACAGATCGAAATCGTAAAAAAGAAAGATCGTATCAACAAACTTGAAAAAAAATTAAACTATTCGTATGCCTATGTCAATGGTATTAAAAAAAATGTAAGAAATTCAGCCGTAGAAATGATGGGCTTGTTTGTCGGTTCTGGTGATAATATGACAAATAAAGGAAAAATTAAACCTAAATACTACCCAGAAGAGGTTACTATTAATATTAGTAAAGGAAAGATTCCTCCTTTAATAAAAGGGCATAAATGGAAAGAAGTTGTCAATGATAAAACAGGTAATTGGACTGCTAAATACATTGATAAAATTACAGGAAAAAATAAATATATTTTATTATCAGAAACTGGAGATTTGTTAAAGTTTGAAAAGGCCAGAAAATTGAATAAAAATATTCATGTCATTGATAAAAAAATAAATAAATTATTAAAAAGTTCTCTTGTAAAAGATAATCAAATTGGCTGTTGTTTATACCTAATCAAAGAATACGGATTGCGTATCGGAAACGAAGGAGAAGATGATAAAGTATGTAAAACAGAGAAAGTGGTAGGAGCCTCTACTCTTCTAAAAAAAAATGTAAAATGTGAAAAAGATGGCAAAGAGTTTCGTGTTATACTTGACTTTAGAGGGAAAGATTCTGTACTTTATAATAATACATTAATCGTTGATGAGTTGTTTTATAATCATATCGTAACTTTTTCTAAACATAAACAAGAACAATTATTTGACCAAATCAGTTCGAATGATGTCAATAAATACCTCAAATCAATTGATAAAGATTTTTCCGCAAAGGTGTTTCGCACCCGTTTAGCCAGTCATATCATGTACGAAGGTCTCAAAAAACTTAACTACGCTGAAGATGTGAAAGATGATGAAAAACTTGCAGATTTTAATCAGGTTAATAGAGAAGTTGCTTTAAAATTAAACCATAAAAAAGGAATTGAAGAAAAAACTCAATTGAAAATAAAAGAAGAAGAAGACATTATCAAACAATTAGAAAAAGATATGAAATTAGAAAAAGATAAGAAAAAACAAGCCAAGATGATGTCAACTATCGCCGACAAAAAAGCAAAATGGTATGAAAAAAAAGAGAATATTGGGATTGCGAAAGAGACTTCTAAAAAGAATTATATTGATCCACGTATCGTCAAAGCATGGTCTGAAAAGGTTAATCTTGGTGGATGTAAAGATGAAGATGAAGATGAAGATAAAGAAGATGACGATGAAATGGCTAACAGTTGTGTTGATAAAATCTATTCAAAAGAACAACTTAAACATTTTCGCTGGGCGATTGAAGATGAAAATTTTGATGAATCTTGGGATTACCAAGAAACTGATTTAGAATGTATTAACGAAGAATTAGAACCTGAAGTAGATAAGCAAAATGCAGATAAACCGAAAGCAGATAAACCGAAAGTAGATAAGACAAAAGTAGATAAGACGAAAGCAGATAAACCGAAAGCAGATAAACCGAAAGCAGATAAACCAAAAGCAGATAAACCAAAAGCAGATAAACCGAAAAAATCTCTGTCTAAAAAAATGATTAAAGAATGTATTGAAAAAGTATCAAAAGATAAAAAAGTAGATATTGATATAGTAAAAAAAGAATTTGAAAAGATAAAAAAGTATTTTAAATAAATAATGTCAAAGAAGATATATTATCATTTAGATCCTATCATTTTAATATGTCTAATATTAACACTTATCATGATGTACATCGTGTACAAAAAATAAATTATCTTTTAAGCAAGTCTTTAGATGCTTCTATCAAATTTATACTATAATCATAATCTTTAGCAGGTACAAAAGGTCCTTTATATATAATTGGTTTATCCAATTCTAAATGTAACACGTGAGACTGGTAAATCCTTCCTTCTTTATCCCAAGAATTGCCAAATAATCTAGTTAAATACTCTTTGGCGTGATTCGGGATGATAATTTTAGAAGATCCAAACTTTGCATAACGCAAGGGGTACATTTCATCAATTAATAAATAATCTTTTGGCCATAAATCTCTCGCCCATTTATGAGTATAAACAACTTTATCATCTCGTAATGATACTGAAAAAATGTCAAGAAAAGGAAACCCGAAATTACCATCCCATTGCTTTGAATTACTTGGAAATACTTTTATCAAGTTTGTCCCTGTTACTTTAACAATAGAATACCCTAATTTTTTGAACTGTTTAACAATATCAGGTTGTAATAACCTTAACCAATCTTTATGCCATACTTTTATATCTATATCATCATCCCATGGAATGATCCCTTTATGTCTCAAGACACCAAGAAGAGTTCCAGCTTCTGTAAAGTATTGTATATTATTTTCAACAAGTACATTGTTAACAATTTTAGCTAATTTATAAAGTTTCTTATAAAAAGAATTTGGTAAATAAAAGTCATGTCGACATAAATCGCTCATTTATATTTTATATTTTATTTTATTTTAACGTTCTAAGCAATCTCACATACCGAATAATATCTTCTACAGTCATATCTTTATCATCTTCTTTTTGTCTACAATAATAACTTACTTTTTTAGCAAGATTGCTATTCTTTTCTCCTGAATATATGAAAAAAAAAGCAACAATAAACGCCTTTGGATTTTTATATTCTATTTGTTGTAATTTAGTAATGTAATCATTAATTTCTAACTTTGGAAGCGCTTTCATTTCATCGTTTTCATTAATAAATTGATTTGCTAATTTTCTAAACCTTTCTTCTCCTGATAAACCTCCGTATTTTTTATATCTATCTTTAAAAGACATATCATAGTCTCCAAATTCTTGATAAATAGGATTAAATTCACCCATATGTTCATACTGGTTTACACCTTGGACAAACATATCATCTCTAGCATAGTCGTTTCCATAATTATCGTATTGGTCATCTTCATATTCATCTTCGATTAAATTATCAAAATCAAATTCATCAGACATTTATTATAATTTAAAATTTAAAATATATATAAAATGGATAATTCTTCAGTTTTAATTTTCAAATCAATCACTTCATTTGTCAATGACTTACACATCGAATTTGGTTCAAAATATAAAAGTATCAGTCTCTATCACCGTTTATTAGAAAAAACAGGTTTAGTTCATACCAATCCCATTTTAAAACACATCGAGTGTTTTCGGATCTTTTTCAATCTCAATAAAGACGCTATGGAAAGTACAGATTCTTCTAAACTCGTCGAAACGAAAATCAGTTACAGCGACCGTGTTTATATCGATATTGATAACGTGTTAAAAAATACAGACCAAGATAGTTCTAAAATTATCTGGCAACATTTACTAACACTATGGGGTCTTATCGATCCTAATAGTCAAGCAAAAGAAAATTTAAAAATGTTAAAAAGTGACGATGGAAATGAATCAAAAGAAAACGATTTCTTAAATAATATTATTGAAAAAGTTGAAAAGTCAATTGATCCCAGTAAAGCCAATGGAAACCCTATGGAAATGGTTTCTGGATTGATGCAATCTGGTGTATTTAATGAACTCATTTCAGGTATGCAAGGCGGTTTAGAGAACGGTTCTTTAGATATGAGCAAACTGATGGGGTCTGTACAAGGAATGATGTCAAAACTATCCCCTAACGGTCAGATGCCACCAGAGATTTCAAACATGATGAGTATGATGGGTCCGATGTTAAGCAACATGAAAAAATAAATTATTTTTTATAAAATTGATTCTTTTCTTACTTTACAAAAATGAAATAAAATGATAAGCGATTTACCGATCACTTTTATTTACACTTTTCTTTATCAAGAATTTAAATTATCTTTTTCTGTGGATATTTTGCAACTATGTATGAAAGAAGAACTTCTTTTTCGGATCATCCCTTTTCAATTTTTCAATTTAAATAAAGATATACCAGTATTTCTAATAACAGGAATAGTAAACGCTGTTTATTGGAATATGTTAGTTAAACTAACCTTATTCAGAGTAGTAATTAATATAACTTGTGGAATCATATACTCTTTTTCGAGAAAAAAGTATTCAACGTTCGAGTTCATTATCATCCGATATTTTTTAATTATTCTTTTATTAGATTTAAAAATCTAATAAATTTAAAGATCAATTTCATTTATATATTCCAATTATAAAAAAAATAATAAATAATAAATAGTAATAAAAGTAACTTTTAGATTTATGTTTTTCACGATCAAACTTCTCTGTAATAAACTTGAAATTTTTAAAATCTTTTGCCCAATAGTAATGCAAGTTAGGTAGTTCATTTGGGAACATGATGATAGGATCTAGGTCTCCATATATTTTACCCTCTTTTATCAATTTGATCGCTTTTTTAGGATAAAAATTAGTTTTATCAATATCAAATGTCATCTGATTTTTAAACAATTCTGGGTTAAATAATTTCATATCACTAATATCCACATTCTCTCCTTTATAAAACCCATCAACAAAATACTGATCTTTATCAAGAGAATGGTAATAAGGACTACAAGCAGATATGTTAGACTCTAACATACATTCTCTAATACCCATTTTCATCTTAAAAAATCCAAGTAAGCCCCAGTTAACTCCCCAATTATTTCTACATATCCAAGAATCTTTTTCCCATCCAACGATTGATACGTAGTGTCCTCCAAGAGGTTCTCCTTTGACTTGATCGTATACACTTTTACCGTCGTATTCATTTACAAAGTTATCATATACGATAAATCCGGCTGCAACGGGTCCAAAACGTAATAGTTCATATTTGATTGATTTGATTGTATCTTCGAGAGTATCTTCGATTATATTAAAAATAGAATTACTGAAAAATGTTCTTCTAGCAATCGGTTTATCTTTTTCGACAACACAATACAATTGATTTTCTTCTATTTTAGAGCATTTATGTCCATATACTTCTATTTTTTCTTTAAAAGAGAGTTTAAAAGGAAGAGGAATATTTCTTTGTATCAATTTTTTTTTAGAAAAACAGTTTTTTTCGGATACTCCATTCTCATAAATGTATTCCCAGCCATCGTAAATACTGTACCCTTGTGTCGAATCTTTATAATCTAAATTAAGTCCTGACAATACATTTTTTATATAACGATTCGGTGGTTTGTCAATACAAGAAATTATTTCAGTAGAACTTAAAAATAGATTAATTTGACCGACAGTTGATATGGTATACCTATCTGCCAAAATGTTAGATGAAACAACTGCCCAACTCTCTGAATTTTCTTGATCATATGGAAACTGTATATAAGATTCCCATACATCTCTTCCATCAAATGTTTCTGGTAAGATCACTTTACCAATATCTTCCCACATTTTTATATTTGCTTTAGGATATAACTGAGATTGTTTTAAAACATCTGGATGATCTTTTAATAAACTACCAAAATTTTTCATTTTATTATATATAATAAAAATGTCTTTGTTGTTTAGAAAAAGTGCCAACGTCGATCAGAGTGTTAAGAAAAGTCTTAAGAAAAGTGCTAAGAAAAGTGCTAAGAAGAGTCTTAAAAAGAGTGTTAAGAAAAGTCTTAAGAAAAGTGCTAAAAAGAGTGTTAAAAAGAGTCTTAAGAAAAGTGTTAAGAAAAGTGTTAAGAAAAGTGTTAAGAAAAGTGTTAAGAAGAGTGTTAAGAAAAGTGCTAAGAAGAGTTCTAAGAAAAGTGTTAAAAAGAGTGCTAAGAAGAGTTCTAAGAAAAGTGTTAAGAAAAGTGCTAAGAAAAGTGCTAAGAAGAGTGTTGAAACCAAAAATGAAAAACGTAAAAAAAAACCTAAAAGTCTTTGTAAAGCCCGTCTTTCTGAAAAAATCGCATATAATATAAAAGAAGGCTTGTTCGCCAATCGAAAACAAGCTATTGCTGTCGCTTATAGCCAGATATGTAAACAATTCCCTCATTGTAAAAGAGTATTGAAAAGAAAAGCAACTGTTTAATAATATATAAGACTGATTTAAAAAAAAATAATAATAATAAAAATGTCCTATTATAATTCATTCATTGAATTGTACGAAATTATGCGAACTAACCAAAATATAAGTACACATAGTTTCCCTAGTTATAGTTCTAGTTATAGTTCTATTACTTTTAATAATTACGATCACCAAGGAAATATAAATCAGTCTGCTTATTTATTAAACCATATTTCAGATCTATTTACTAGCGCCTTATTAAATCTATCAGACGAAATTGTCCAATATTATTATCCTGTTCAACCTGATACAGTGACATTAGTTTATAAAGATATCAAAGATAAAGATAAAGACAAACAATGTTCGATTTGTATGGAAGATTATGAAGAAGATTCTAGTGTATCTAAATCCGTTTCCTGTTTACATCTTTTTCATGAAAAATGTCTAACGAAATGGATAGAAATAAATAAAACATGTCCTATTTGTCGTTCTGATATCTAACTTAAAAAATAAGATAATATTAAAATATGTCTGAATTCCAAAAAGTTCTTAAAAAATTTATTAAACTTTTTGACGACAAAAATAAACACAGCGAAACTCATAATATTATAATCAAAGATACTAAATATTTTGTCAAAGTAGTAGGTAAAACAAAGAAAGAACATATGAAAAATGAAATTAGTACATTAAATGAATTAGCTAAGATTTTTCCAATGTATAAAGGATATTTCATTGATTGTTTGGAAACAGAAAATAATTGTGCAATTATTTTAAAATACATTGAAGGAGAAGATTTAAAATCTCTTCTATCGAAAGAGTTTGATGAAGAAATGGTTTTGTGTTTATACAAAATGTTATTCACAAAACTAGTCACTTTTCATGATAAAGGAATTACTCATGGAGATATTAAACCCCAAAATTTCTACTCTTACATCGATCCGTCCGATTCAATGGTAAAAATAAAATTGATTGATACAGAGACTTGTACGATCTATAAAAATATAAAAGATGTTAATGATATCAAACGATTACGCTCTTTATATTACTATTTACCTGATAATCCTAGATCTTCTGATTTTTATCAAACGAAAGAAGAGGCTTTTATTTTTTTTAAATATCTTGACCATTATTCTTTAGCTTGTTTTATGTTATATTTATATGATAAACAATTATATCAAATGTTAAAAGAAAACGACTATAAAGAAGAAGATAAAAATCCATGGAGATTTAGTAAAAATGATGTCAGAAGTCCTTATGATTACGTCGATAAAACTAATAATAAATTAGAACAAATATTACATTATGTCTTTAAGTATATTCCTTGTGAAGATACTTATCAAGAAGATTTGCCAAAGTTTAACAAACAAAAGATTTATGATATGTTATTCGATTAAAACAGACTAGTCATTATTTATCTGTTTTTATTTTTATAAAATAAAAATAAAATTGATTTCACTATATAAATAATAAACCAAAATAAAAATGCAAGTCTTTCCATATCACTGGCATTATTTTGAAGATTACCAACAAACCAAAATACGTGTTTTCGGTTTATCGGATAAAAATGAAAGTGTTTATATCGAAGTAAATGATTTCTTACCTTATATTTATATCGAATTGCCTTTAGAAATAAATTGGAATATCTATTCTATCAATACGGTCCAAAATAAACTAAAAGAAATGTCTAATAAGAGTATCCTTAATATAAACTACGAAGTTAAAAAAAAACTATATTTTGCTAAAAAAGATAAGAATGAAAAAGGAGATTATATCGATAAAATGTACCCATTTCTTAAATGTTATTTTAAAACGAATACACTCATCAGACAATTTGTTTATAAAATAAAAAATCCTGTATATATGGGACATATAGGAAAAATACAGCTTAAATCACATGAAATGGAAGCAAATCCAATCTTACAATTCATGTGCATGAAAAATATAAGTCCAGCAAGTTGGTTCATTTTTAAAGGTCAAAAAATCGTAAAAGAAGATGATAAAGAAAGTTTATGCGATAACGAATATAAATCTAGTTTCACTAGTTTCGAACCTGTGAAACAATTAAAAGCTCCCGCTCGTCCTTATATCATGAGTTTTGATATCGAAGTAAACTCAACGAATCCAAACGTCGCTCCCAGATTCTCTGAACCAGGTGATAAAATATTTCAAATCTCATGTGTATTTGGATATAATGGAGACCCAGAAGAAAAATTCGAAAAATTTATTTTAACGCTCTGTAAAAACAAAAATGGAGACTGGGTAGATTTAAATTTAGAAAAGTTAGGAAAAAATATAACCGTTTACGGGTACGATACTGAAAGTAACTTATTGGAAGGATTTAAAGATATCATTTTAGAAAAAAATCCGCAACTCATCTGTGGATATAATATCTTTTCATTTGATATCCCATACATGTACGAAAGATCGAAAATATGCAATATAGAAAAACAGTTCTGTCAGTTATCTTATATCAGAGGAATGTACTGTAAATTAAAAGAGATTAGTTGGAGTAGCACAGCTTTCAAAAACCAACAATTTAAATATTTAGATGCGCACGGTCGTTTATGGATCGATATGTTACCTATTATCCAACGTGATTATAAACTAGAAAATTATAAATTGAAAACAGTCTCTGATCATTTTTTATCACAAACAAAAGATCCATTGACACATAAAGGCATTTTTAAATGTTATCGAATGTTCACGGCAGATACGTTATCTATCTGTGCAAAATATTGTGTCCAAGATAGCAATCTCGTCTTGAAACTATTTGAAAAGTTGCAAATATGGATTGGGTTATGCGAAATGAGTAATACATGCAATACCCCCATTTTCACTTTATTTACACAAGGACAACAGATTAAAATCTTTTCTCAAGTCTATAAAAACTGTATGTACGAAAATATCGTGATTGATAAAGATTCTTTCGTGACAAACGAAACGGATCGATTTACAGGAGCATTTGTATTCCCTCCCGTCCCCGGAATTTACGAAATGGTGGTATCTTTTGATTTCAGTAGTTTATACCCATCTACCATGATCGCATACAATATCGATTACAGTACTCTTGTTTTAGACGAATCGATCCCTGACCATTTATGTCATGTCATCGAATGGACAGAACATAAAAACTGTGAACACGACGATACCGTCCGTAAAATCAAAAAAGAAGTCATATGTGAACATTATAAATTCCGATTTTTGAAAGAACCTTCCGGCGTAGTCCCTACATTACTGAAAAATTTATTAGATGCTCGTAAAAGAACAAATACAGAAATGAAAAAAATGATTAAAGAATTAGAAGAAATGAAAGATAAAGATAGCATAGAATACGAAGATAAAAAACGTATGATCACGGTTTTGGATAAACGTCAACTATCTTATAAAGTTTCTTGTAACAGTATGTACGGTGGGTACGGTGTGAAACGCGGTTACTTGCCTTTTTTACCGGGAGCAATGTGTACCACCGCCAAAGGTCGACAATCGATTGAAAAAGCGTCTAAATTTTTAGTAGAAAATTATGGAGCAAAGTTGATCTACGGCGACACTGATAGTTGTTACATCAACTTTCCGGAATACAGTGACATTCATAAAGCGAAAGATTTAGATTCGTTTTGTAGACAAGTAGAAACAGAAGTCACCTCTTTATTCCCCAAACCGATGAAACTTGCTTATGAAGAAAATATATACTGGAGATATCTTATTCTGACAAAGAAAAGATATATGGCCTTGAAATGTGATTTGGATGGAAACATTGACCAAAAAATCGCAAAAAGAGGTGTATTGTTAAGTAGACGCGATAATAGTAAGTATATCCGAGAAATGTATTCTAATTTAATCATGAAATCGTTTTACAAAGAAGATATAAATGTCGTAATGTATCAATTATATCAAAACATTTATTCGATCTGTATAAACCAAGTTTCGGTAAAAGATCTTATCATCACCAAAAGCATTGGAACCTTAAACGATTATAAAATAAGATCTCTCCACATTGACGATAAAAAATGTATTAAACGTTTAAAAGAACTAGACATTTATGACCCAGATATCGATATCAATATCCTTCGAACAATATTGTTAAAATTCACAGATAAAGAAGATATCGAAGATGAATCATATCATCATCCTTTAGAATACTTAACATTGAAAGAGTATATCAAGATCTCTTTACCTGCGCAAATGCAATTGGCTGAACGTATGCGAGAACGAGGGTCGAGAGTAGATGCAGGTGAACGTCTGGGGTATGTCATCACTCAAAATGGCGGAACTAATGCAAAAATGTTTAAAAAACTAGAAGATGCTGACTATTTCAAAGATCATTCTTGTTTAAAAATTGATTATCTTTATTACATAAAACTGCTTATCAATCCAATCGATGAAGTCTTATCTGCCGTCTATCAACAAAAAAATGTATTTAAACAGTTTTACAAAATGAGAGAACAGTTTAAAAAAGTAATGGATCAATTAGAACAGTTGTCTACTCCAATTTTAGTATTTATTTAAAAAAATTTATAATTCATATAAATGAATCATAAATGGCTTAATTTAGAAAATATCTTTTCTAAAGGTGTAAAAAATGTAAAGATTTTTATAAGAAATAATACACTACTCACTTACAGAGAATTCTATAAACTATATGATATATTTATAGAATATAATATAGATTATTTTTTATACGAACATCATTTTATTTCTATTTTATCATCTTTTCAATACCAGTTAAAAGATGAAATCATAAAACATATATTTTGTATATTTTGTGTGTTAAATCCCTTAAAAATGTGTTTATTTGAATTTATATTAGGAATGTCTGTATTAATGATGAAAAACAATTTATTATCCATTGAAGACTTTGTCTTTGAATTATTGAGTGTAAAAGATAAAATAACAAAAGAAAGATTATTAACCTTGTCTAGAAAATACATTTTACAAATAGATAGTCATAATATGTCTGTTAAAAGATTGTGTAAATGGATACTATTACATAAAAATATGGAAGATATTACCATAGAAGATTACCATGTTATTCTTACAAATGAAAAAATAAGAAATACAATCCATTATATGTTTAAATTGACTACCGTGAACCCTACCGTAAACACGTCTCTCTCATATCTTTAAAAAAATTATTATAAAAAATAGCTTTTTCTTTATTATCGCTAATAAATATTATCTTTTTTAAATAAGTATGCTTTAGTTTAGTCATTAAACAATCATTTTTTTGGATAACATCGGTTAGTTTATCCAATGGATAAAAATAATCTAATACATCATCTAAACTATGTGTATGAATCTTTATATTTTTAGGGGATAACCAATTATACATTTTGCTATCTGTATGTACATTGATATAAATATTCTTATGAATCATACACAAAAAAGAGAATTGTTTATAATTAAAAGGAGATCTTACCTGCCATATATTTCTTAACACAACACGGTTTCTGTGATACTGTATCACCTTATTAATGATATACTTTAGTTCCTCGTTATAAATACAAAAAAGTAATGAAACTATCACCAACGAACTCCTTGAATGACCAGCAAGACAATGTATGTATATTTTATTATCATCTTCATAGTGTCTTTTCAATAAAAGAATAAACTTACAATATTCTAATACGTTAGAAGGAACCGATTTGTCGATAATAGGGTAGTTTATATGCTTATAAATATGCTTATAAGTCTGGTCATAAGTCTCATAAGTCTGCTCAGTTAAATTAACGATTAAATCGAATTTATTTTTAACCAATTGTTGTATCATATACTGGTTTGGAATAGGTCCAAAATAGATACGATTTGGAATGACACAGCTAATCCAATCGTATAAATAACTATCTTTATTAAACCTTTTCATTTTTATAATAACAAATAATGTTTTAAACTCATTTACTTATGTTTTTAAGAATATTTAAATTATTTAAATTATCATTTATTGTCCAATGAAATGGAGTGAATGGAAAAGAAATATTTTTTCTTAATAAAATATTTTTAGTTCGTTCTAGTGAAATTTCGGTTTCGAGGACACGGTTAATCAATTTCATATTTTCATTTTGGATATTCATACACATCATTTCTAATTCCTTTAGTTTATTGTTTAATATTTCATCTTTTTTTTCTAATTCAATTATTCTCTTTTCCATTTTTTCTTCTGTATCAATTGAAAACCAATTTTCGTTTAAGCTGTTTGAATTCATTTTTATATTAAAAATGAATTAAAAAATTTTCATGATCATAAGATTTTTTGCTAGCTCTTTTGATATATTCATCATATTTTCACTTACACTTTCACTTACACTTTCATTTATCTGAATTTCAAAAATTTCAGATATTATCTCCTTATTCTCTTTATCTATATCCGGTAGATCAAATGTAAATAACAAATATAAATTACCATCTTGATTAATCCCTTTATTCGAAATACATCTTAAATCATTATATTGTGTCTTTTGATCCGACATAATCGTCAGGGAATCATTTATATATGGTATAGTCTTCTTAAACCCAAATAAAGCTTCTATCAATGTTAATTTTACATTCACTAATAAATCATTATTGTGTAACGTGAAAATAGGATCCTTTTCGATATTAATCTGAACAAGTAAGTCAGATACTTGGTTTTTAACATGATTTCCTTGATTGAACATTTTAACTTGATCTCCCGATTTTAGTGTCGAAGATAAAGGTATTCCAATTGTATTTTTAAAAATTTCTCTAGTACTACCTTTACATTTTTCACAATTGTTTACAATAGTCTCACCTTTTCCATTACATGAAGAACAATCGCTTATTATTTGCTGTATCATCATACCTATTCTAATAATATCAACTTTTTTACCTTTACCATCACAACCATTACAAGTATTTACGGACCCTCCTTTTCCATTACAAGATACACATTCTTTAAAATATTCATAAGTAAAAGAAACATTTTCTTGGTTATAAATCTGTTTGATTGTCACTTTCATATTAGCAAAGATATCAGAAGGTCTTGTTTGTTGCTGGAATGGGTTTTCTGGGAATCCGTTAGAGAAAGGGAATCCGTTAGGGAAAGGGAACCCATTAGGGAAAGGGAACCCATTTTCAAACGGGTTAAATGAAGTATCATTTTGAGCTTGATTTTTGAAAATATCCATACCGACTTTATCGTATACCTGTCTTCGATTTTTATCTAATAATATTTCTTTTGCCTCTTGTATCTCTTTAAATTTTTCAGTTGCATCCCCTTTTTTTTCTTCAGGATGTTTATCTGGATGCCATTTCTGTGATAATCCAATGAATGCTTTCTTGATTTCGGTATCTGTCGCATCAGTCGAAACACCCAATCTATTGTATAAGGTATTATCTCTTACCATTTTAAATTATATCTTTTGTTTAAATTAAATTTAGTATGTTATTTTTATAAAATTGATTTAATCTCTTTAAAACTTTAAAAAAAATAAAAATGTCTGTAATCAAAGAATTTCTCGCTAAATTATCTTCCATGGGCGGATTTGAAGTCACAAAAGAAATGATTCAATTGACTAAAAATACTTTCAAAGAGAAAACTGTTAAAAAGATCAAAGACAAAAATGCACCCAAAAAACCAACTAATGCATACATGATATATGCAACTGATATGCGCAAACAACTTAAAGAAGAGTTTAAAAACTCTAAAGAATTACTATCTGAAATAGGTCGTCGATGGAACGAAGAAAAACAAAAAGATTCTCAAATATACAGACACTACAATGAGGAGTTAGATGAAGCTAAAAAAAAATATCAAAAAGATATTCAAAAATACGAGTCTAAAGAAGAGGTTAAAGAAGATGCTAAAGAAGATACTAAAGAAGATGCTAAAGAAGATGCTAAAGAAGATGCTAAAGAAGATGTTAAAGAAGAGGTTAAAGAAGATGCTAAAGAAGATGCTAAAGAAAAGAAAAAAGTGAAAGCTAAAAAAACTAAATAATTAATTTAAGATTTTTCTTAAATTAATAAATGATATTATTCTTAATCGTTTTAACACTTTTGATCTTACTGATTTATCTCAATAAATCAGAAATGGATTCTTTTATCACTTCAAAACATATCAAAAATCCAAAAAAACATTACTGGATCAATCGAATCGATGGTAGCGGTACTCATAACTATTTTGAAAATGACGTATATCTCACTTTAACCATTACTCCTTATCGCACCAATACATGCTCCTCTAAATCAAATTGTAAAGAATTAAATGTAAACTGTCTCGGTGGAAAGTGTATCCCTTACTCCAACGCCGAAATATATAACGGAACTTGTTGCGAATCAATCAACCAATTGCCTGTAGATCCTGCCAATCCTCTCAGTCAATTGCGTAAAAATCTACTCCAATCTGTCTGTCAAACAAATCGTTTAGAAGATTGTAAACTATCTTACACTCCCACATTGACACTTGATGATCCGTTTACACAGACGATGCAAGCGATACAAGATACGGTCGTAAATACGCCTTACCTCTATTCTTCTATCAAACAAACTATCCAATGTAAAAATCTAAAAGATGGTAGCAGAGGGTTCGGGTTCTGGAACACAACATCCGATTTAAAAAATACGGCGATTGCATGGTTCATCCAGTTAAGTAGTGGTGATAAAAATGACGGGTTTTATGTACAATGTCAGAAACCAATGACAGATACACTCAATATGAGTTTTTTTAAACTTAAAGATTTAGACGAAAAAGATCATCATTATTTCATCGATTGGAAAAAAGATGCGATTGAATTTTATATGGACCACGAACTTGTCTACACCGAAAAGAAAAACATCCCAAACATTCCTATGGCTTATCATAACTGGGTAGACAATTCTGTATTTACTTATGATAGCACAGGTCTTGTTCATGTAATACAAGATCTAAAACAAGAAAAAAGTAATGTAATCAAATCATTAGAAATTAAAAATTAGAAATTAAAAATTAATTTATAGTTAAAGATATAATTTTTATATTAAAAAGATGTTCATTTCCTCTTTTGATATCGGTAAAAAGAATTTTTCTTTTTATATAGAAAAAATAAACGAAACTGATCTCAAAGAGTTAGAAAATATATCTAAAAAAGATAGATATTATCCCAATGGAACGTGTAAACCAGAATTTGGAGATTTATTAAAAAGAGTATACTGCAACGGTGAAAAAATTCTTTTAAAAAATATAGATATCACTGGAGGGACAGATAACTCTAAATACTTTGATATCGATCTTTGTCACAACTTGACGGAAGTTTTAGATGAATATAAAGATTATTGGGATAAAGTCGACTATTTTATCGTAGAACAACAAATGTCTTTTGGAGCTAAAGTGAATACGATGGCATTGAAAATAGGACAACATTGCGAATCTTATTTCATGATTAAATACGGCCGAACTAAAAAAGTGGTAGAGTTTCCTAGTTATCACAAAACGCAAGTTCTTGGTTCTGAAAAAATCGAAAAAGTTACAAAGACGGGTAAAAAAAGTTATAAAAATATTGATAAACCAATGAGAAAAAAATGGGCAATTGAAACTGCTTACGGAATCTTGACAGAACGATGTGATTTTGAAACGATCGATGAAATCACGAAATCTAAAAAGAAAGATGATTTGTCAGACGTGATTATCCAAGCACAAGCTTTTAAATATTTATTTTTTGTGAAATAAATATTTACTTACACATCTCACATTTTGAAAATTCTTTGTAATGTAGATAAATCGATAATGATAAGATCGTCAGTAATAAACCAATCAGTGTATTATTGAAAGTCGTCCCTACTCCTAGAAATACTAAAGGCGCTGATAAACAAGCCATGCAAACCATTTTTATATAATAAGATAAAGTATTTGTCCTAATGTATTATATACAAAATCATCTAAACGAGGTTTGTATATATTTTCATAAGCGACAGAATGATTACATTTTTTTTTATATTTATCAGTATTATAATTAATGATGTATTGCATGAGATACCATACTACTCCAAACATAAAAATCTCAAAATGATCTTGAAATGAAACCGGTTTCATGATTAGACAATAAATAAAAAAAATAATAATATGAGACATATTCCAGATCGAAAAACGTAGTTTAAAAAGCGTTTTGTTTAATGGATCATTACATTCTTTATCGTTGTTATTAGTTAACCCAGAACCGTAAATTTTTATCCATATTAAAACGCATATTTGTAACCCGATAATAATAAAATATTTATTCATTTATTAATAATAAAATTTATTTTGATAAATGGCAACTGTTTACACAAACTACGTTTTAAACACATCTTCTTTAAATAACACCAATAATTGGATCGAATGGAAAGTCAATGCTAACACGATTCAAGCTGTCACGACGACAGGTAGCACAGGGACTACTTTAATCCCGAATAATCTCAGCGTCACCGGTTTACTTACCGGTAGTGCCAGTTCATTTCAATCTGTTACGGGTGGAACCGGTTCATTTCAATCTGTTACGGGTGGAACCGGATCGTTTCAATATGTTACGGGTGGAACCGGTTCATTTCAATCTGTTACGGGTGGAAC
>Ga0114959_10001740_pt1 | contig 18604 bp, 18 predicted proteins | sample C_130625_EF_Meta_FD_87317 | JGI IMG/M metagenome (GOLD analysis project Ga0114959, IMG submission 87317) | Freshwater microbial communities from Lake Croche, Canada to study carbon cycling - C_130625_EF_MetaG | ecosystem: Environmental > Aquatic > Freshwater > Lake | place: Lake Croche, Canada...
CTATAATTTGTGCTGCCCAAGCGTTGTATAGATATCGTTTAGAAAATTTTTGTCTATTTACAAAGTTTTCCAAAGGCGTAAGATCCTTTATATCATTAAAAATAGTAATTGGAGGAAATCTTGAAGAGTAAAAATGATTTGAATCTTCTGTGCCTGAAAATATCTGCGAAACTGGAATGATGTGTTTTTTGCTATCTATTATAGATGATATAATTGAAGATTTGCCTGTATTGTTAACCGCTTCCATTGATGCTAAGCAAAATCTTCTATTTTTTACTAAACTGAACCCAAAATATTCACCTTGGCCTCTTGGTATTACATCAAAACCAGACTCATTTGTATCTTCTATATTTTCTGTTGTTATAAAAGAATTACAACAATTAATTCTAAGTAATTTGCTACGAGACATAATAATCACTCCTTCTCTTCTGGTTGAAGTAATACCTAAAGAACGAGCTATAAAAATAATATCATCAAGAATGTTATCATTATTTGGGCAAATTTCAACCATATCTTGATTACATCTTCCACAAGCATCAATAATTCCTTCCAAAATATTTCTTCTAACTTCTTCAGAATTTATTTTATAACATTGAGGAATACTCTTCTTATCATATGGATATAATCTCTTTTTAATTTCATCGTTTAATATTACATTAGAACCAAGCCATAATCCTAAAAAGTATGGATCAATTTTTACTTCTTGTTGTGTCCAAACCTTTATTCCAGGACATCTATAAACTTTGAAGGTATGCTTCCAAGCTTCGCATTTAGTCAAATATTCTTCGACAGATATATCAATCTTATCTCCTTTCTTATATTTACCATAATCTCTACAAGCAACTAAAAGTAAGTCGTGTCTTTTATTTACAGTATAAGGTGTTCCTCCTTTTTTTGGAACTATCTCAAACATCTCATCGAAATCATGATACAATTCTTTCACAGTTCTTTCAGTTTCTCCATCATCTCCCATCAACTTATCACCAACTTTAACGTCTTCAACTTTTTTAATACTACCATCAAACATTAAAACTTCAGTGCCAGGTTTGAAACAGCCGGGTTTGCCTATGACGACAAGTTTAACACCATTATTGTCCTCTACGCTTTGAGGTGGCATTTCATTCAAATCAAATTCTTTTATATAGACTGTCTTTTCTTCATCATAGTCGTAATTGGAATCAATAGCAGCATCCGAGTCAATCTGCTGTTCATTCTTTGTTTTTTGTTGTTTTTTGCGATACATTCTAAAGAAAGTTAGTTTATTCTTTCTGTTCTTTAAAATAATTTTATTATTTTTTATAAATCTCCTTCCATCATATAAGCATTAACATAGTTATTTCTTTGTCTTATATCATGCATAGTTGTTAGAGATCCTCGTCCAATTGGTTCTTTTTTATTATTATTACAAAATATAATACACGCTATAAAAGCTAATAAGAATATAACCAATAAATACACTAACATACTATATAAATAATAAACATTTTAATAAAAAAAGTATTAAACTAACTAACATATTTATAATAATTGTGAAAATATTTTAAAAAAATCTTTATATATTTTAAAATAGATTTATGTCTATATTCAATACAGTTATTTTTGATAATGAAATTATAAACTTTGCAAGACCTCGTAAGAAAAAACTTTCACATCCTATAGAAACTTCCTTCTCCGAAAAATATTCTCTTGATAAAAGAATAAACGAAATAAATAAACTACTCTCAAGACATCCTAACCGTATTCCTCTCTTAGTAGCTGCGTTAGATGACAAACAGCCTCGTATAAAACAAGAAAAGTTCCTCATTCCTGGCGACTTTACACTATCTCAATTTATGTTTATAATTAAAAAATATATAGAAATATCATCCGAAGAAGCAATCTTCTTATTTACAAAAGAAAATACAATCATACCATCGTCTTGGGAATTCTCTCAAATTTACGATAACTACAAGAGTGAGGATAAATTCCTATACTTATTTTATTCTATTGAAAATACTTTTGGATAATCTTTTTTTATCTTTTACAATGAATAAAGATGAGTTGTCCTGCTATTGGCGCATCAAATACAGATAGAAATGTAGATACTGTTAATTATCCTAAAGAAATATTCAGAGGAGTATGGGCTCCTAATTTTCCAATCACCCATTCAGCATTTCCATATGTTGATCCAAGAGAAGCAAGAATAATGCCTCCACAAGTTATTCAACCTTATGAAGTTGAAAAACCTCAATTTAATATGAGATATTCTTATGGATGCACTAACTGTATCCGAAATAGAATTGTTATTTTTTCACCCTAAATTATTTTAAAAGATGATTTATTATAATTTTAATAATGACTTCATTACTTCCTTTTGTGTCTTGTGTAACTCCTACCTACAATCGTGCTAAATTTCTTCCTCATCTATTATACATATACTCTTATCAAGAATACCCAAAAAACAGAAGAGAACTTGTCATCCTTGATGATAGCCCTTCTTCTAACAAACATATCATTGATGAATTTTTGAAAAAAAATCCTGGAGAAAATATAAGATATATTTACAAATCTGAAAAGATTAAACTAGGTCGTAAGAGAAACATGCTTAATGAACTCGCAAAAGGTGATATAATAATGGCATTTGACGATGATGATTATTATCCTCCTGATAAAATTAAACATGCTGTCACAAAGATGAACTCAAATAAAGTTGAAATTTGCGGCTCAAGTGAAATATACGTATATTTTACCAAGAGCAAGGAGATATATGTCTCTGGTCCTTTCTCAACATGCCATTCTACAAATGGAACAGTAGCTTTCCGTCGCTCTTATGTAGAAAACAATAAAAGAAGATACAATGATGAAGCAGATAAAGCAGAAGAGAAGGAATTCTTTGACAATTTTACAAACCCAATCTATCAAATATCTTCTCTAAAAACTATTCTATGCATTTCTCATCAAGCAAATACAGTTGATAAGTCTGCTATGAAAGAACATATGAAACCTTGCAAGTTAAAAATAAAAGATATTGTAAAGGATAAAAAATTATTAGCCTTTTACAACTCTCTTGCTGATGAGTAAATTTTATTAAATTTAAATGTATATTTTATAATATACATTTAATAACAAAAGATGTTTTTATTTGAAATCATCCAACATCAAAGCGTAATAGAATACATCTTATTTATATTCTGTAATTTAACCATATATTACCACAATGATTTTCTATTTTTTTGGTATATATACTTTGTATCGCACTTAACAATTATATGTATATATACACATCTAACTACCTTATATTCAAAAAATATGAATGTGAATATTTTAAATGACTCATTGTATATTCTTTTATTCGGACTATTCACAAATATTTTTATTCAACTTTCCTACAATATGCTATACCTCTCACACCTAAAAGTTGAAACTCTTTTAGCTAATACTACCTTCATAATAGGTATTGTAAATATTATTATAAGTATAATCGCGAATCTAAACTATATCATAATAAATAATATATTAATAAAATGTAAATAAATCATTCTTTATAAACCAATTCTTTATATCCTCACAAGACTTCATTGCCATATTAGTTATTCCAACAAGTCTAAGCAATAACCACTCATTATCTTTAGCACCTTTTTTCAATATCTTTTTAATATCTTTATCCAAATCTTCATAATCACTATCCTTCTCGACATCAGAATAAGTATAATTATAATTCTTCTTTTTCAAATATAGTATGTCAGGATACTTTGTCTCATCTTTTTCTCCATTTTCTAACAATATCTTTACAGCATTAAACATCATTTCCTTCAATACTGGTATTTTGAAAGTTCCTGTTCCACACTTTGTTCCTGGATTTAAGTTCTTAATAATACGCTTATCTACCTTACCAGATGCAGTAATCTTTGCTTCTCTTATTGTAGATATCTTGAAGTTGAACTCTCCAAATGTAGTCGTATTTGATTTATCTTCTGTCAATACTGCATAATAACCGAACGGATTCTTATTTAACTCTTCTCTCTTTCTTGCTTCAAAATCATCAAATTCTTTAAGAACATCTTCTCCAGCTTCTTTCCATTCTAACTCTGATAGTGTTTTTGAACTTATCTCTTCATTTTCAAGATACTCTGTTCTGGCTTTTGAAATAATACTCTTGTCAATGTAAAATAATTTAGGTCGTAAGTAAAAAGATATATACTTATCATTCAACTCATAAATATAATTTTGAAAAAAATCTAAGAAATCATTCCTAAACTCTTTATTCTTATTTATACCTATCTTTTTAGCAATAAAAAACTGTTCTAAAAACATCTCTCTCTGTTCATCTGTCAAATTTTGTCTAAACTTTTTCATTATTCCTTCCTTGGTTGTTTCATCATATTTTGCTGAAACAATCTCATCTATATTCTTATCGCTTTCCTCGCTTACTTGAATGACATCCTCCAACTTTATAGAAGGAGATATCTCTGGTATATTGGCATATCCACTATTAAAAAAAAGAGATGGATAATCTATTCTCTTGGTCAAATAATAAAAATTAGCATCTTCTTTCAAATAACAACTGAAACCATTCTTACTCAAAACTTCATCAATATTATCAATCATCTTTCTCAATGCTCTTACTATAAGAATAGGTAAATGCTCTGAAAAAATATCAAGAAGTGTCAATAAATCAGCAGACTCTTGCTTACCAAAATATACCTTCAACTTTTGAATAATTATATTTATTTCTGTATCTGCAAAAAACATATTATAAGTATCTGATATCACATTATCATCATCAGCTACCGTGTCCTCATCTATAAAAGCACAAGAGTAATTACAATTTTGATAATCACAAGACGAAGAATTATTCTTATCAATATCTAACCTTATATTTCTCTTCTTATTCAAATAACAATCTACTGCAGATTCTTTCATTGCTCTCTCCACTTTCTTTATAGCTATATCTTTATCTTCGGACAACTTATACATCCTCATCTCAATAGACTTCTTAAAATCATCTTCATCATATACACTTGCATGTCTGTATATCTTGATATATCTCTCATCAGGCTGAAGCATATCGTGTGCAAATGTTCGAAGTCCTCTTCCAATAGCCTGCTCAGTTACGCTATTATTCCAATGAGGACTTGCGATATGTAATTGACGAACAGCATACAGTGATGCTCCTTCACCTACTACATGAGAACCAAGAATAATTCTAAGATAATCGCCATATGTATTTTTGGAATTATTATAAAGCAAGTTCATAATCTTATCTGCAGCAGCTGAGCTAACAGAATCGCCAGTAATAACAGCAAATCTATTCTTATTTTTTCTCAACACTTCAACATCAAATGAGTCTCGTTGCGCTAATGTCTTTTCGTCATATGTTATATCATCTTCAGATGAGCCGGAATCACTTGTATCTTTAAAGATATCAGTATTTAGCTGTTCAAATTGAAAGTATTCCAATAATGCAGCAAATAATAAGATACCACTACCTCTCACAAAAGAACAATAAACAAATACCTTTTCATTTTTGTGACTCATAATCTGTCTAATTATAAAAGCATATTTGGAAGATAATGTTTCTAATCTTTTTAATTTTTTCTCATCACTATCTCCATCTTGTTCCAAATACTCCTTCATCTTTTTTGTAAAATGCCAAAACCCTCTCTTATCTACTGTAATATACTCCTTTTTACTTACTGCTTCTTTACCGAAAGTTCCATCTGGAAATACCATCAAAGATACCTGTCGAGACTTTTCAAATAAACCTCCCGTACCTTCTGGAACATCTTCATCGTCGTCATCAGAGTCATTAATATCATCTATATTTTTACCAGATGATTCCTTGATCCACACTTTTTTATATGTATTATTTTGAATACTCTTCATTCCGTGTCTTTCTGTATATATCTTTTTCATAATTGGTGCAATACTTCCTTCCATTATTTTCTTAACATTACTTTCCATCTGACGAACATATGACACAAGACCATAGAATGTTTTACGAAGTTTAATATTGTCTTCATACACATCATCGAACTTTTTCTGGTCAAGTTGCTTATTAGATGGAAGTAATAAATTCAAAAGAGATATAATTTCATTAGGTCTATCTCTCATTGGAGTGGCAGTTAATAGAAGTATTTTAGTTCTTTGTGCCAGATGCATCAGGCGATGTATCTGGTCATATAAAGATACTTTTGATTCCTTTGGCTGAAAACGAAGATTATGTGCCTCGTCAACTATAATGTATCTGTCAGAATATATCTCAGAAACTAACTCATCGGACAATTTAGAAATGTCATTAGCAAATTTAATAAATGTATCAATCTCATAATTCTTACGAATTAATTTACCCATTCTAATATTTCGTTGTTCAGGAGTAAGTTTTATAAATTTTTTAGCATCACTTTTTTTATCCTTAACTTCAATATTTGCAGGAATATAATCTCCATCTGTACAGACATTTGCTAACTCTCTCATAAAATTACGTTTAGAAGTTGGACCACGAACCAGTACAAGTGTCTTTTTTTGTTTTTTATTCAGCTTTCTTGCAAGCTCAGCAAACTGAACACTAAGACACGTCTTACCTGTTCCTAAACCGTGAAAAGCAATAAGTCTGTCATTTAGTGTAAGAGGAGACATAAACTTACTTACAAATTCTTGATGTTTAAGAGGCTGACCTATATTTGGTCGAGATTCGCTTTCAGATAAAGACAACACTCTAAATTCCTTTTTAAGCATATTAACATCATAGTATTCCATTCCATTATAGTAGTTGATTGGTCGCTGTTCTTTCCATTTAGCAGGATATGTTGGAAATAAATCAACAAAGTTGTGCATTTTATAATAATAAATAAAATATATTTATTATTATATGTTTTTATTTTATTTTTATAATATCGTCGAAAAATTTAATCTTATCATTACTGAATATCCACAAATTGTAATTATGTTTATCATTAATCATAAACTCAATCTTTCTAAACTCCTTGTCAGTAGAACTCAAGTTCTTACTTGGCTTTGCTCTAATAATAACCGTCTTATCTAATACCAATAACATTTCCATAACATTCAACACCTTGTTCTTTTTTAATTTGTTAAAAGTATTTAATAAAATATTCTTTTTAGGTTTCTTGTATAAATACAAGTCAATAAAAACAATATTTGTATTGACAAAATCATCTATTTTAGTATATCCTTTTAAAAGTCTATAAAAATCTATAGAATGACTTTCAAACTTTGCTTCATCTTGAAAGTGAATAATGTCATCCATAGTGTCATATGGATATAGATATGAAAAGTCAAAATTACGTTCTTTTGATACTTCTTTAATAATAGTGTAAATAGTCGCATCCTCTCCGATAAGACTATAACTTAACTTTTTCAAAATTTCTGGTTTAATATTAGTAAGTTTTGTTATAGAAATTCTTCTATCTCCAGAAGAATTTCTACGACGAACTTGTACAGTTGCCATTTTTTAATATATACACAATATATTAAAAAATATTTTTTAAAAAAAAATTATACAATTTGAATTTCATAAACAGTCATATCTGCAGGAATTGTAAAAGTCAAAAATCCAGGTTTAGCTAATTCAGTAGAAAATATATTATCTATAGTATGAATCTGACCATTATTATTAATCGGCAATGCAGTATTTGCGTCAGCATCAGATGTTGCTGCTGTTGAACCAGCCTTTACCAAAACCTTACCGGCAGTTTTGGTTGAAGGAATTGACCCAACTACACGAACAGCCTTAACATTAGCATTTGGATCTTTTAATTGTAGAGTTACATTTGTAGCGGTTGAAGAAACATTTCCGGATGTATCACGTTTTCTATCCCATCTTGGGTCTGAAGCACCAGAAATATCTAACATTTTATGACACTTACCTCCAATTTTAATATCATCTTTTCTGCAAATCATCATAGACACTCCCAAAGCTATAATAACTATAAGAGCTAATAATAATACTAACATTAACATCATATTTTGAGAATACTTTTTAAAATACATAAAAGAAAAAATATATATTTATTTTTTAAAAAGTTCATCATATTTATTTATTATTCCTCCAGTATTATTATAAATATCTAATCTCGTCTTCAAATGTCTTACAAAAGGCTGAAACTTATCCTTAATATCAACTACTATAGGTATTGAATCATCTCTTCTAAACACTCTACCTAAATATTGAATAAATAAATTTTCAACATCGGCAGCAATAATAAGCATATCAAGTTTAGGATGATCAAAACCTACTCCTCCTTTACTACACGTAACTATCAATATTCTTGAAGTGACGTTAAATGTCTTTTTACTTCCTGTAAACATCTCAACATCTTCCGTATCATTAAGCTTATCATATAAAGTTTGTACGTGAGAAACTCTCTTACATAATATCAATATATTTCTTTTAGGAAATGTCTTGACTATATCACATATCTGGTTATTTCTCTGTTCATTCTCAGACTGCATCTCCAAACAAAAGTTCCAATCTATAGTATCGGTCTTTTCATTCTTCTTCATATCTCTTGCTGGTATATTAAACACACTCTCATAAATATAAACCATATAATTTCTCCTCATCTTTCTTTCAATAATAGTCTTGCTCATATATTTATACAATACCTCATCGATACCATCCGCTCTTTCTGGAGTAGCAGAGAGTCCAATACAGTATTTAGGTCTTAAAAACATCATTGCATATGCGAGATTTTGTGTGCATATAGTATGACACTCATCTATAATAAATACAGCAATATCTTTCAAATCTTGTAAATCTCTTTTTGGAATATTTTGTAAATTGAAAACATAAAAATTAGCATCAGGATCTATCTTATTCTTTGCAGTTACGATTTGAACCTTTGCGTCCGTCATTTTCTTTATTGAATAAACCCACTGGTCTATCAATACAAGACGATGACAGCAAACACCTACCTTACCTTGATCCAATTTTGATATCAAATGTTGAGCAAGATATATAGCCATAATCGTCTTACCGAACCCACAATATAAAGATAATATAAGACACCTTTGCAAGTCAAGTGTTTGTATAATCTCATCTTTAATATGTTCTTGTCTTGGTAATAAAGACCCAGTAAAATTAAAAACATCACCTTCATATGTTTCGTTATCATTTGGATAAACATTTTTACCGTGTTCGCTCATCAGTTCTTGATAATAATGAAAAGGAACTATAAAGTTTCCGTTATTGTCATGCTCAAATAGTTGAATCGAAGATTGAGGTTTGTATGTTTGCTTCTTTTTCATAAAAGCTGGAGTAGTATCTACCGACTTTATAACAAGGTCTTTTGAAATACGTTTATACAAGTCAGCTTTAGATAATGACAATTCTGATGAAGAAACTTCAGTTGTCATTTTCAGTTATTTACAATATAATAAATTAAATTATATTGTAAAAATCATTTTAGATTATTTTAATAATCCGCACATATCATAATTAATTGGTTTAGTCTTATCTAACAATCCGAGTTCATATGCTTTATTCAAAAGTTGATTGTTGATATCATTAAACTTAGCTCCGTGATTCTCAGTAATGTCGTATTCATTATTTAAGACGTGAGCGAGCTCATGAACAGATATATACAGGATGGTGTTATAATCATAATATTCTCCATTTCTTCGTTTGACACAAATGAATATTTTCTTTTTATTTTCAGTTAGAGTATCATTTGCTCCATATAGATGAATTCCTTTTTTATCTATGTCAGGGTATATTTTCTTCAAATCTTGGTATATTTTAGAAAGTATGGGATCATCATATACTTTTATCGCTTGACTAAAGTATGAACGGATGAAGAAAAATACTCCAAATAACAGAGCAATGAGTATTATTATATCTGTATCAAATTCCATAGTTTATATTATCATTGTTGAAAGATTATTGTTTGGATTAATTTTTTGTTCAAAATTAACAAGTTGAATAACAAAATTGAAATTAGGATAAGCAATAGGTCTATTACGTTTAATGAGACAAAGAGCATCTCTTGTCTTCATATTATATTTCCAAATAAGATAACCAGCAGCAATTGTAACACTTCTTGATACTCCGGCATAACAATGTATAAGTACTCCAAAATTACTTGACAAGTATGAATCAATAATGCTGTAAATGCTTAACATAAAATTATCAAAGTCGATATATTGATCTATTGTATCAAAAAGATTAATTTTATATACAGTGATGTCAGACAAATTTAATTGAACATAATTATCATTACATTCAATTGCGCAGTTAATCACAAGCTTGATATTATTATTTATTAAGAAATTTCTATTTAAAGCGTCTTGATAACTACCAACAAAAAGATTATTAATTATTTGAGACATTGTATAAATAAATAATAATATTTTTTTTTCTTTTTTAATTAGAAAAGAAAAAATGTCAGACTCTAACAAAAACATGTTATTATATATTCTTGGCTTTATTGTTGTAGTGGTTGCTGTTTATACTATCTACAAATATAATAAGAAGAAGGAAGCATTCACTGAAATTTATCTCGCAAATATGGCAGTAGATAACAATCCTCCTCCTATGAATGCTGTCTTCACTATGCCTGGATTCCTTCCAGCCAACGACCCTCGCTCTCAATCTCAAGGTGTTCAAGGTGTTAGAGGAGGACCTGCTGCTCCTGCCTCTATGATGGCTTATCCTACTTACGGAGGCGCTCCTCAATACTCTGAAAAACAAATGATTGAACTTGGAGGTTGTGCTGGAATGTGCGGAGATGGTGCTAACTACTGCAAAGCCGCTAACTGTCCTATGGGTAAGGATTATCCTCAATGGGCTACTGGAGCAACTACTCCTTCTGCTGCTTCCGCCTCTTCTTACGCTAAAGGTCCAAAACTCGGATCTATTGCCTCTAAATCTAAACAACTAACCGAAGACTTGAAAGAACTTAGAAAAACTGAAAAGGCATTTGGAAGATTGGCTACTTATGACGAGGCTGTCAAGACTGAGTTAATGTTGCCTAAGCCTGACCTCGCCGCTAACGTAGATCCTTCTCAATATGTTGTCTATGACAGAAATATGGGTTCAATGATGATGAAGAGTGGTAATAGAGTTCCTCCTGATCATATCCGAGGTGATGTTATTCCTATTACTAAGAACTGTACACCCACTCTTTCTGCAAGAATTGGAGATCCTGATAGCCCAATGTTCGTTCCTCGATATGCTTCAGATATCGGTACTCTTCAACGAGGTTATTTCACAAATTATAATGATATTACACAAGTTCTCGATGAACGTAATGCCTCTTACTTTATGTCAAAGGCTCAGGCCTTGAGAACAGAACTGAGAAATGACAGTGGAATGGGTTTGACTGCTCCTTAAAAATATTTAATTTATTTAATTTATAAGCATATATTCAAATATATTTTTATAATTCTATTACACTATTTTCTTTAAAATCTTGATGTCTTTTAAAGCCCATACAGTTAGAAGCATATACAATACCATTCTTATTTATTCTCATAACTTTTTGTGTATGTCCTGACAACCATACTTTAATACTTCCTTGTATATGAGACAGGTCTGAACAAAATGCTCTCCACAAAGGCATATTTTCGAAGTTTCCATTCATCTCTTTAATAGGAGCATGATGAGTTAATATAATAGTAGGTAAATCTTGCTTAGATTGCTCTTCTATATACTCTACGGCTTTTTTATGTATATTATTATGTGTCTCTACATTTAAGAACTCCATAGTAGATGTTCTAATATGATTAAAATCATTTATTCTCAATGCCGTTTCTGCATCGATTTTAGTCCATAAAGTAGAGCCTACTATCAAATGACCATCAACAATGACAGAAGAGTTATTTAGAAAATGAACGTTTTCATATTTGGAACATATAGATGTAATTTTTTCATCAGTTTCTGGTATGGAACGAAAGTAATATTCTCTGTTTCCAGTGATGATAAATACATTTTTGAATTTTTTAGAGATGTTGTCTATGAATTTTTCATAATATGTTGTAAAAGGATCTCCAATATCTCCTAACAAGGCGAGACAATCGGCTTTAGGTTGTATATCAATGTATTTTTCGTGAAGGTCGGATAAAAACTGAATTTTCATTTCTTACAAAATAAAAGAGAACTTTTAAAATATTTTAAAAACAAAATATCTTTCTAATTATTTAAAATGTCAAGCACTAACGTTCCTGTTGTTGATAAGCAAATTGTAAAGACTTATGATGTAAATAATGTTGATATTAGAATCGTTAATTTGAATCTTGGTAGGAGCGTTGATGTAAATGCTGTTATGAAGAATAATGGTCAATTTGTTGAAGTTAAGAACTTTCATATTGAAGGACAAGAATATGATAACTGGGGGGCAAGTGATACTTATCTTGAAGATTTGGTTCTTTCTAAACTAGATCTTCACAGAAAAGCTGCAAAGTAAATGTTTAATAATTTTTAGAATATATTATATTTTAAAAATTAGATTCTTCTTAAATAAAAAGAAATGAGACTTTTAATTATTGGAACTCATCCTCATCAAACTACAGGATATAGTAAGGTAGTTTATAATATTGCGAAATGTCTCGGTTCAGAAAAGAATATTCAATGTTCCATCTTTGGTATTCAAAAATTTACAAAGGAGAATGACAAGAACCGAGAAGATTTACCTTCAAACGTTTTTGCTTGGGATGTATTTGAAGATGACAAGGAGGATTTTGGTTTTGGAACACAAACTTTAAGAAAATTTGTCAGTATTAATCATCCTGATGTTGTAATTGTTTATAACGATCCTATTGTCGTTCAAAAATATATTATGAACTTGGTTCTTATTCCTAATCGTAAATTCAAGATTGTAGTATATCTTGACCAGTTGTATAACTATCAAGACAAAGAAATATTGAAATATATTTGCACAAATAGCGACTATATCTTTTGCTTCACTGATTATTGGAAAAAGAATATGTTGTCCTATATTGAAGATAAAGAATTACACGAACGTGTGAGTAATAATTCAAGTATTGTGAAGCACGGTATAGATGAGCGTTTTAAGAAGATGGATACAAATCAAGCAAAGTTTTTATTAAACTTTACTCCAAATGACTTTATCTTTCTTAATCTAAACCGAGTTCAAGGTCGTAAAAGACCTGATGTTTGTATTATGGCATTTGTTAAGTTTTTGAAAAAGACTAATGCAAAAAATGCTTATTTATTTATGCCAAACATTAGAGATAATAAACTTGATGTTATTAAGATACTTGATCATAATCTCCGTTTGAATGGTCTTAGTCCTGAATACAAGAATAATCTTCGTCTTGTATCTCCTATTACAAAGGTTCTAACAGATGACGAGATTAATGTAGTATATAATGCTTGTGATGTCGGAATCAATACTTGCGAGGCTGAAGGATTTGGACTTTGTAATTATGAGCATGCTTCTCTTGGTAAGCCTCAGATTCTCTCTAATGTAGGAGGTTTAACTGATTTCTTCAATAAAGATAACAGTCTTGTAATTGAACCAAAGATTACAATATATACTGATAATGGAGGAGACATATTTGGAGACTCTCAGATTGTCGATGTAGATGATGTATCCGATGCAATGGTCAAATATTATACAAGCAAGAGGTTACGAGAAGAACACGGCAAGAAGTGTGAAGAGATTAAGGAAAAGTATGTTTGGAAGAAGGAGGTATCTAATATGATAAGCGTATTGAAAAAATTACCAAAGTAAATTTATATTTTTTATAAAAATATTTTTATAAAAAATAATTATGCATTAATTAATCTATCAATCTCATCTTCATCATTGTCTTCAACTTCTCTTTCATCAACTTCATCGTCATCACTATCCTTACCTTCAAAGATAGATTTTTCACGAACACCTCTGAACTTACCAACTTTTGTTACAATGTCCTTCCATCTCATATACAAGTCTTCCTTAAGTTCATTCTTGGTAGGAACTTTAAGATTAGGAAAAGAGTCTCTGAACCAGACTTTGAACACTTCATAAATTTGACTGAGAGTAGTTTCTTCCTTATCTTTCTTATCGACAATGAATTTCTCATTTACAAATTGATAGAAGATATCGTTATTCTCTCTGTAAATCATAGTGGCTTGCATAACAACATCAGGGTCAGGTTTTCTAACACGTTCCTTGGATATTTTCTTATATTCTTGCATAAGCATCCACATAAATGCTTGTTTCATATAAGGAAGTTTCTCAGAAAAGTGTTCATCTCTTGGAAAGACACGTGCCTTAACTTGTTCTTCGTATGTCTTTGGAACTTCTTTAGCGTTTTTAGGAAAGCGTGATTGAAATTCCATAACACGAATACGATTCCAAGTAGCAGGGTCATCACAAGGTAATCTTGGAAGTTTATTACAAACAAGCACAAGCTTGAACATAGGTTTGATATCACGACCTTGAGAGTATAGACCTCTGACATACATACTATCATTACCGGTCAATTCTTTCAACATACCAATATTAATAACATCTTTGCTATCAGGTTCTTGTAATACAGCAAATCTAACACCGCTAATTCTATCAAGTTCAGGAGTAGCACCAGAAGATTGCGTTCTCTTACCAGTAATAAGAGAAGTTGGAAGTTTGATAGAGTATTCACCATATGCCAACTCTTTGAGTTCTATTGTGATAGATTTACCGTTATCACCTACACCAGACATAACGATAAATGTCTTGTTTATATTACCACCTTGAAGTTCAATGGCCGAGCTACGAATAAAGTAGTCTTTGAGATCAGGATCAGGAAATATTTTAGAGATAAAGTCATGAACTTCTGAGATTTCAATATCATCTTCGCTGAAATCTTTGTAGTCATACTTTGTAGTCATTGAAAGATAGTCATCAGGACGACCATCTCTAAAAACACCTTTTTGTAAATCATATACACCATTCTCAAAACAAATGAGATAAGGATTTTTGTCAAGTTTATTAAGAAATTCTCCGTTATAAAATACTTCTTCGCATTCTTTCATAACACTATTTTTGAAAGATGCCGACTTTAGATTTTGAAGCATTTTTCCAAAAGTCTTTCTGACTTTAGCTGCCTTATCTTCATCATTATCTTCGTCCATATCATCCATCATCTGTTTTCGTTGTTTCTCAAACATCTCAGGAAGCTCATCTGAAATCTTTTTACGGAGATTGATACCATCTTCAATGCGTCTCCATCTGTGATTTTCAAACTCATACCATAACTTCTTGCTCATATTAGCACATACAAATTGATCTCTATATTTCTCGTATAATATTTTAGCAATATCGTTATGACTTCCTTGAAGAGTTTTCTTGATACGGTTGTTTTGCTTCTTTTGGTTCCACTTCTTATACTCTTCAGGATTATCTTGCTTAGCATAAAATCGTAATGAACCCATACCTTTCTCGCCCTTGTGCATATGGTTCCATTGATGAACACAAGACGTTTCAGAGTAGTTATCTTTAGAAGTTAAGCTTGAGAATGTAATCCATAAATCCAAAGCTTCGCTTGAACCTTCTCCAATATTATACAAAATGAAACCGATATCAAGCCAGGTATCATAACAATCTGCGCGAGTTGGTGATATAATTTGAAGCAAGTCTGTTGCATCTTGTAAGCTTTCTTCAACAGATGCTTTATTATATGTCTTTTTATCTTCAATTTTTGGAATATCCTTCTTTGAAATACATTCAAGTTCCTTGCTAAGTTCATATACAGATTTGTATTGAGAACTTATAGACAAGATACGAGGAAGATAATATTCCAGTTCTTTTTCCATTTTAATTTTAATACCATCAATGTCAAATAAATCATAATTATCCATTGCTTTTTCAAGAGGAATTTCATCACATTTTGAGTTGTATATTTTAGTGAGAGAGTAAGGAAACTGAGATGCATCTTTACGAGAACCATACAAAAGCCAACACTTATTTGTATAAGTTGTGTCAATGAGTGTGCTTTTATCGGCAACAGGAATGTTCAAGTTATCAAATATTTTTTCTTGACGAACTCGTTCAATGATACGAGGAAGAAGATGAACTTCGTGGTCCATTTTTTTGAGCCATATACGAGGATAATGAATATGAAATCCAGCACCTTTGATTTTAGTTCCGACCACAACAGGATGAGGTTTTTCAAGAACAAATGCCACAAGGTCTTGATCTTTTACATTTCTAATAATACTTTTCAAAGTTTTGTTATAAATCTGAACAAGTTTTCTTACTTCATTATCTGTATATATCTTACGACCCAAATCAAACTTACCATCATTTTCAAACGAAATATCCACATCAACAAGAATAGGAAGACACTCGTTATATTTCTCAGCAATACCAGCAATAAACTTGTCTCCTTGTTCAGATAACATTGAACTATACTTGTCCATAAACTCGTCAATGTTATCACCATCGATGACGTATCTTGAATTAGGAATAATCATAGATACATGGGTGAATATGCGGTTAGAGTCAGATTTGAAATCTGACAAATAATCAGCAAGTTTCTTATTCATTTCTATATCAATAGTGAAAAGATAATATGCCAATTTTTTTTCAAATGATTACAAAATATCAATTTTCTAAAATTTTATATTTTACAGTATTAAACAGAACTTATGAACCAAGCTGAATTATTGCTTATTTTATTAATAATTGTCATCATTTATTTAACTCTATCTTTTATCATTTATAAAAAATTTTTTAAAAAAAAACATAACAATAATCTTCCAGGCGCATCCATAACTATTGATACTGGCAATGAATCAAACTCTTTATTCGGAATAATCGCCTTGTTACTTTTATTTTTAATAGTTATATCAACCATCTTTCTCACATATATGAGATATAAAATAACATTTGCATCAATGAAATATGGCCAGAAAGAAATAGGAATTGCTTCACTTTCTCCTGAAATAGGACAAGGCTTAAATTTAATTTTATAAATTTTTTCTTATTAAATAATTAAACTTATCTTACCTATAAATATGGATAAAAAAAAGTTCATCATTCCTCTTATATTTTTTATAGTTTTTATAATAATTGTATTCATTACTTACAAAACATATATTAGGAAAAGACATTCTGGCTACATTGAAAAAACAGTAGTTTATAACTACAACGGTAAAGTCATCTCCAAATCTGTTAAAAAACAAGAAGAATCTAACGCCATAAACGGAGTAGTTATTATAATATTATCTGCAATTGTTTTAGCATCAATATATCTCTTATTTTTTAACAAATCTTCATCTTATTATACATCCTCTTCATCCTTCTCGTTTGAACCATCTATTAATTTAGAACCACTATCCGATAATTTAATTTCTGATAAAGAACATATCACTCACCTAGGAAGCATTATACGATAAAATTATTATAAAAAAAAATATTTTATAATAATTTTTACATCAAGGTTGTTCTCATCTTTACAATATTCTTATTTGTTATTGTCGCCAATGAAAATATATCTGTAAAATCATTATATACTTTACTTCCATAAATTCCTTTAGCCTGAAGAACCAATGTCAACCCATTTGTCATTGGAGATATTGTTATATAATTACCAAACTTAACACCAATATCAGGACACATTGTAGTAGTTGATACATTCACACTCAAAACTATATCTGAAGGCATTGAATAAACACCTCCTTTTTTATATATCAACCTAAACTGCAAATTATAAGGAACCAAACCACTACTCAAAGAACAATTTAATATATCGTATGATATATTACTTATACCAGTAACATCTCCAACAGAATTAAATATTGTCATTATTCCAATAACATTTGGCTTTATCTTTGTAATATCTTGAACACAACTCTGTATCTCATTTGGAGGCAATAATGGACTACATAAAGGCTTATTTGGATAACTATATGTTATAGTCTTTGTACCATACCCGTACTGGTCATACACACAATCTCCTTCAATACGAGTCAAATTATCACAAGAATAACATAATTCATTACTATTATAAATTCCACATAATGGCTTATTTGGATAAGATACATTCTTACTCTTATACACATTTCTACTATTTATATCCAATACACAATCACCATAAACTAACGATGGATTATCACACGTATAACATAATGAACTAACACTTGAAGAAGGACACTTATCTCTGCCTGGATATGTTGTAGTTATATTTTTATAAACAGAACCATCCGTTGTATCCAAAGCACAATCCGTCGTCGTCACATCAGGATTATCACAACTATAACACAATTGTTTAACAGTCGTTGGTAATCCGCATAACTCTCTATTAGGATATGTTGTAATTATATTTTTATAAACCTTACCATCCATCATATCAAAAGCACAGTCTGTTGTTGTTACAGTAGGATTATCACAATCATAACATAATACTTTATAACTATAAGAATGACAATTTGCTCTATCTGGATAATTTACATTTACAACTTTATAAATTTTATTATCAGAAGGATCTAAGACACAATCAGAAGTTGAAACAGTAGGATTATCACAATTATAACATAACTCTTTTGTAATTGTTGGAAGACCACACTTTTCGCGATTAGGATATGATTTAATAGTTGTCTTATAAACTTTATTATCAGTTGGTTCTAAGACACAATCAGAAGTTAAAATAACAGGATTATCGCAATTATAACATA
>Ga0114959_10001741_pt1 | contig 18594 bp, 19 predicted proteins | sample C_130625_EF_Meta_FD_87317 | JGI IMG/M metagenome (GOLD analysis project Ga0114959, IMG submission 87317) | Freshwater microbial communities from Lake Croche, Canada to study carbon cycling - C_130625_EF_MetaG | ecosystem: Environmental > Aquatic > Freshwater > Lake | place: Lake Croche, Canada...
AGCGCTGAGTGCCAGTGGAGGCGCCGCCACGGCCATCTGTGATGCGGTAGGTGCCGGCGCTGTGCCAAGCCATGCGGATGAAGAAGGGACCATAATGGCCGTAATCGGCGGGCCACCAATCCTGCGAGGTGGTCATCAAGGCGATCAAGTCGCGCTTCAGCGCGGCCAGGTCCAGCTGCCTGAACGCCTCGGCGTAGTCGAACCTGGCGCCCATCGGGTTCGATTGGGCGCCATGCTGATGCAGGATCCGGAGGTTGAGTTGATCCGGCCACCAGTCCCGGTTTGAGCGGGCGCCGGCCGTGGCTTGACGGGTAGCACCGTGGATAACCGGGCATTGGCCGGTGGTAGGTGCGTTGGTGGTATTCATGGCAATCTCCGAATGTAATGAGGTTGACCAAATGGGCTGCTGACAGAACCATTGATTGAGCATTTGGGGGAGATTTGCCGCCTGCGCTAGTGGTCCGATCCCGACGCTTGGTACCCAAGCGTCGGGTGAATCGGCCCACCAAATCAATGGCTAGTGGTGCGTGCCAGACGGTACCATCCGTCTGGCACGCACCACTAGAAGGTAGAACTACAAAGCTTCGCGCGGCCGCTGTCGCCGCGCGCAACCGGTTCGGGCCGGCCGGCGAGGATGGTGCTGGCGGTGGCCTCGGCAATCGCCCGGCGGCGAGATAGCCACTCTGCCATCCTGTTTGTGCGGGTCTGTCCATGTTGCGCTATCTCGTCACCGTCTGGTTGCTCTTGATCGTGCCGTTCCTCGCCTGGGCGCAGCCACCTGGGCGGGATGTGCGGCTTATCGTCCCCTACGCGCCGGGTGGTACGGTCGACACCCTGGCGCGGCTACTTGCTGACGCGCTCGGGCCTGAGCTGGGCGGCGGCAAGATCGTGGTCGAAAACCGCAGCGGCGCCGGGACCTTCATCGGCATGCAAGTGGTTGCCTCGGCCCCGCCGGATGGTCACACGCTCGGCCTTGCCTCGAATACCACGCTCGCCACTTCGCCCATCCTTCCCGGCGCCAATCCGCCGCTGGATACAGATCGGTACCTCATGCCGGTGGCTAATCTGATTCGCGTTCCGATCGTCCTGGTTGGCCCGCCGCAGGCGCCTTATGCCAGCCTTGTCGAACTCATCGCCTATGCCCGCGTCCATCCCGGGAAGCTCAACATTGGCCAATCGGGCACCGGCTCACTGACCCAGATGCTGGCTATCCGGCTCATGCACGAAGCCGATATCCGAATGGAACAGATCCAATACCGTGGAGGGACACCGGCTCTGCTCGATATACTCGCTGGTAATAGCCAACTTTATTTCAGCTTATTGACAGAATCCATCGCATATATCCGCGAGGGGAAGTTGCGGCCCCTCGGCCTCGCCTCACCATCCCCGAACCCAGCCCTGCCGGCGGTGCCGCTTCTCCAGGATACCCTGCCTGGTTTTGTCGGGGATGTCGGTTATGGCGTGGTCATCGCCGCAGGCCATTCGGCTGAGATGGTCGAACTCTGGAGTCGACGATTGAATCAGGCCATGGACCGGCCTGACTTCCGCCATCGCCTGGAGGCACTGCACATGATCCCGGTCAACGGCTCGGCGGAGGCGTATCGGGCGGAAATCCTCGCAGATCGGGAAACTTGGCGGCGGGTTATTCAGGCGACGGGGATGCGTGCCGGGGAATGAATACCCCTGCCACCCCGGTCCGGTTTTCTCTCTGCGGAACACTGTCGCAACGCCAGGCCAGGCAGTATATGAGGTGGCACCATGGCGCCCCCAGATTACCGCTCAGATCCCGATCTTGCCATACCGAACCCGGATCGCACCGGCCAGTCGGCCGGCGCGCCGCGACCGGATGCCCGTTCGAAACCGGATGCCCGTTCGAAGCCGAAGCCGAAGCGGAAGCGCCGAAGTCGGTGGGGAAGTGGCTTCGCCAGCCTGCTGTCTGGTCTGCTGGCCCTGGTAGCTGTCGGCGTCATTGGCACGGGCGTGGCCGGGATTGCCTTTTGGCACCAAGTCAACTCCGACCTGCCGGATTATCGCTGGTTGGCGGATTATCAGCCGTCGCAGATGTCGCGTGTTTACGCCGCAGATTCGCGGCTTATGGCCGAATTGGCGACTGAACGCCGGATCTTCGTGCCGATTGAAGTCATCCCGAAGACTCTCCAGGCGGCCTTTATCGGGGCGGAGGACCAGCGGTTCTGGGAGCATAAGGGCGTCGATCCGATTGGTATTCTCCGCGCCGCGCTCACCAACGCCGAGCAATATGGCTCCGGTCGCCGGGCCGTCGGCGCATCGACCATCACCCAGCAGGTCGCAAAGAACATGCTGGTCGGCGCCGAACGCTCAATCACTCGTAAGCTGCGTGAGGCGATCCTCGCCACCCGGCTTGAGGAGGCGCTGCCCAAGGAGCGCATCCTAGAAATCTATCTGAACGAGATCTTCATGGGCGCCCAGGCCTATGGCGTCGCCGCCGCTGCTCAGGCCTATTTCAATAAGGGCTTGGATGAACTGACGATCGGCGAAATGGCCTTCCTTGGTGCCTTGCCCAAGGCGCCGAATAACCTCAACCCGGTGCGCTTCCCTGAAGCCGCCCGCAACCGTCGCGACTACGTCCTTGATCGGATGGCGGAAGACGGAGCGATCACCAGGGGGGAGGCCGAACAGGCCAAGACCCAGCCCATCATCCCGAAACCAACCCGGCGACCGGAAGTGTTGCAGGTCGGCCAATACTTCACCGAGGATGTGCGGCGCGAACTGATCTCTCGCTTCGGAGAAAAAGAGGCGGTCGGCGGCGGGCTGGTTGTCCGGACGACGCTCGATCCCGAGTTGCAGGCGGAAACCGAACAGATTCTGCGCCGCGGACTCCTGGCCTTCGATCGTGGCCACGGCGGCTGGCTTGGTCCGGTTGCCAAGATCCCGGCGGGCGCCACCGAATGGTTCCCGGCACTTGCTGCCTTGCCGCGTAGCGGGGGGCCTTTGCCGAATTGGAAGTTTGCGGTCGCTTTGGAGGTCCGTGATCGCGACGCCCGTATGGCGTGGATAGAACGGCCCGATCCCAACAGCCCTCCGGTGCCGCGCATCGGGACGCTCAACATGGCCGATGTCATGTGGTCCAGGAAAAAAATATCGGAAGAGCGCTTCCGGGGTATTTCCGGGATGCGCGACGTTGTGCAGCCGGGCGATGTGGTGATGGTCGAACAACTCGGCAGCCCGACATCAACGCGGCTAGCCCTGCGGCAGACCCCGGAAGTCGAGGGAGCCATCGTTGCTCTCGATCCGACAACCGGGCGGGTGCTTGCGATGGCCGGTGGCTGGTCCTTCGACAAGAGCCAGTTCAATCGCGCGTCACAGGCGATGCGCCAACCCGGCTCCTCGTTCAAACCCTTCGTCTATCTGCCGGCCTTGGAAGCCGGGGTCACCCCCGCGACTCGCTTCCTCGATGGGCCGATCGAAGTTCGAACGGGCAATACCGTGTGGCGCCCGACCAACTACGGCGGCGGCACTGGCCGCGGCTATGTTTCCGTGCGCCAGGCGCTGGAAAGCTCGCTGAACCTCGTCACCATCCGGGTGGCGATGGAAGTTGGCATGTCGAAGGTGGCGGAGACCGCGGCACGCTTCGGCGTCTCCGATCGCCTGCTAAAAGTCTACGCGAATGCGCTCGGTGCCGGGGAGACCACCGTTCTCCGCATGGCCGGAGGTTACGGGGGCTTGGCCTCGGGCGGACGCAAGGTCGTGCCAACGCTGATCGACAGCATCCAGGACCGTCGCGGCCATGTCGTCTGGCGCAGTGAAACCCGCAGCTGCGAAGGCTGCAGCGCCACCGACCCGACTGGCGGCGTGCCGGCACTGACGGATGCCCGGCCGCAGATCGCTAATCCGATCGCCGTGTATCAGATGACCAATATGCTCACCGGCGTCGTGCAACGCGGCACCGGGAAGCGCGCCGCGACGGGCCGGCCGATCGCTGGCAAGACCGGCACGACCAATGACTATCAGGACAATTGGTTCGTCGGGTACACCCCTGATCTCGTGATTGCGGTCTGGCTTGGGTACGACGATCCGCGCCCGCTTGGGCGCGGCGAGACCGGTGGTGAAAATGCCGCGCCGATCTTCCGGCAGGTCCTTCAGGCGGCGCTAAAAAATAGCCCGGCTGTCCCGTTCCGGGCGCCTAACGGCGTGGCGCTGGTCAAGGTGGCCGGTAGCAAGGGAGGTCAGATCACCGAGGCCTTCGTCCCCGGTACCGAACAGGCAGCACGTACGGCACCGCCGGCGCCCAAGCCCGCGAGGAAGGCCTCGGGCGGCTTGCCGGATCAGGGCCTCGGCGGCCTTTACTGAGCGGCTGCTTCACTTCTGCAGCGCCTTGAGCACGGCGGTCGCGGCCGCCTCGCTCGGCAAGCCTGCCGGCGGACGCAGCCGGTCGAGCGCTTCGGCGAAGCCTGCACGCTGTGCCGCGATCCTATCCGGCTCTCGCAGGAGCCCCCGCAACCCGTCAGCAAGATTGCTCGGGGTGCAGCGGGACTGGAGGTATTCTGGTACCACCATACGATCGAGGAGCAGGTTCACCAGCGAGGCGTAGCGCACTTTGAGCAGCAGCCAAGCGATCCGGGCAGTCACTTCGTTGAGCTTATACCCGACGATATGCGGTACCCCGGCGAGCGCGACTTCCAGGCTCGACGTACCGCTTTTGATCAGTCCCGCGGCCGCGGCTGCATAGGCATCGGCCTTCTCCTCCGGCGTTTGCACCAGGATCGGCGGCACGGACCAAGTCGCGGTTGCCGCCCGAACCGCGTGTTCCACCGGTGCCGAGAGGGCAACGACGGGGCGGATACCTGGCTCTGTCGCGGCAAGGTGCTGCAACGCCGCGCCGAAGATCCGCCCCAATCGACGCACCTCGCCGCGCCGGCTGCCCGGCATCACCAGCACGACGCGCTCTGTCGCGGCGATGCCATGGTGGGCGCGAAAGCGGGCGGCATCGCCGTGATCGGCACCGCTTTCCAGGACGGGATGCCCGACGAAACGCACCGCAATGCCGGCGGCCTCGAAGAAGGGCGCCTCGAAGGGCAGCAGCGTCAGGATTTCATCGACCTCCGTGGCGATGCGCTTCACCCGTTCGGGGCGCCAGGCCCAGACCTGCGGCGCCACGTAATGGATCACTTTGATGCCATGCCGGCGGAGCCGGCGGGCAAGGCGCAGCGTGAAGCCCGGTGCATCGATGGTCACCACCACGTCCGGTCGACGGGTCAGCACATCAGCCTCTGTCTCGGTGAGGCGCCGCGCCAGGCGGCGCAGCGAGGGCAACACCTCAAGCAGCCCCATCAGGGAGAGCTCGCGCATCGGGAACAGGCTGTGCAGGCCTTCAGCCGCCATATGCTCGCCGCCGATGCCGGCGAACTCCAGCTCGGGCGCTTGCCGCCGCAGCGCAGCCATCAGCCGTCCGCCCAGCAGATCTCCCGACGCCTCACCGGCGACGAGATAGACAAGCGTCACGCGAACCGTGCCGGCTGTGGCGTGGCGACCGGCGCACGCGGCCAGTCGCGATGGTTCAGCACTGCCCCTTCGCGACGCACGCGCTCGATCCTCGCCGCATCCAGCTCGGCAAAGACCCAGCCAGGGCTATCGAGTGCGCCACGGGCGATGACCCCGTCTTCCGGGAAACCGCGATCGATCGGGCCGAATACCGCGGCGAAGCCCCGATTATGATCGAGCGCCGCAGACCAGGGGGCCTCGCCCACAGTCGGTGCCAGGGCAACGAAGCACTGGTTTTCCAGGGCCCGCGCCTGGGCGGCAAAGCGTACCCGGTTGAAGCCGTGCATCGTATCCGTGCAGGTCGGTACCAGCACCAGCCAGGCGCCGGCCTCGACTTGCGCGCGCACATGTTTCGGAAATTCGGCATCGTAGCAGATGGAGATACCAAGCCGGCCCCAGGGCGTGTCGAAGACCGCCGGACCGGCTCCCGAGACAAGCCCCCAGTGCTCGGCCTCGAAGCGGGTCATCGCCAGCTTGTCCTGCCATGCCATACGGCCATCCGGCGCGATCAGCGGTGCCCGGTTCAGTATCTTGCCGCCACACGCGATCGGTAGGGAGCCGGGCAGCAGCCATAGCTTGTGGTGGATCGCCAGCGCGCGGAGCGCGACGAGCAGGTCCGGCGCCGCCGCCGCTACTGCCGAGAGTTCGGTCTTGGCCTCTCCGGGGGTGGCGCCAAGGCCGGCGCCGAGTTCCATGACGGTGTATTCTGGCAGCAGGCAGACCTCGGCACGCCCCCGCGCTTGCTCCAACCAAGCGTCCAGGCGCGTTACGAAGGCCGCGACGCTCTCCGGTCGGCCCACCGGCCAGGCAAGCGCGCCAAGCCGGAGGGGCTTCACAGCGGCTCCTTGAGCCAGAAGCCCATCGCATGCGGCGTTTCGCGGTCATCGCCAAGCTCGCGCCAGTCGAAGACACAGGAAACATCCGGACGCGGCAGGTAGCCGCGCTGCCGCCAGAACGCATCGAGCGGCCGGTATTGGGCTGGGCGCCGGGGGTCATTGGCATTGCGCACCACGGCGCAGAAGGCGGCCGCTCGAAGCCCCAGCGAGCGGGCATGCGCCTCCCGCTCCGTGAAGAATGCGTGGCCGAGGCCTCTGCCTCGATAGGCGGGCAGCAGCACGCTTTCTCCGAAATAGCAGAACGGAGCAGGGTCGATGCCGCGTCGCGCGAAAGCCCCGAGGGTCGTCTCCCCGCAACCGGCGAGCGGGTGGCAGGTGGCGAGACCAACCGGTGTCTCGCCATCCCGCGCCACCACGATGGCCGCGCCGGACCCTGCCTCGGCCCAGCTTTGCTCAGCGGCTTCGTCTTCGGCGTCGCCGGCATAAAGATAGGGCCATTCGGCAAAGACGGTGCAGCGCAACCGAGCGAGCGCCGGCAGCATGGCTCGCAGCGCCTCGCCGGTCAGGGTCTCGGTCAGCAGGGTCATGCGATAGCCATAAGGCAGCCGGGCAGCGGCCGCCAGAGTATGTGGCTCATGCCGCACCCGGCAGCGGCGGATAGGGCTGCGCGCCGATCCGCCAGCGCTCAATCCGGATATCCCGCCAGACGCCTTCGGTCATGTAGGGCTCCTGGTCCAGCCAATCGCGGACCGCCGCTTCGTCCGGGAGGTCGAGGGCGACGAGTGAGCCGATCATGGCGGCCCCGGGCGTATCCTCGGGGGCGTCAAGAAGTGCCCCACCCAGCAGCAGCCGGCCCGCGGCCATCTCCCCGCCCAGCCTCTCGAAATGACGTGGGCGGATAGCGGTGCGGCGCGCAGGGGCGTCGGGATCGGTTCCGTCGCGGGCAATGATCGCGTAGGCAACCCGCGGCCCCGTTGGCCCACCGGGGCGGCCGGGCTGTGGTGGCCAGGGCATTGGCGCGATACGGAAGGGCAGCAGATCGACTTTCTGCCAGACGCCCTGATGGGCAAAAGGCTCTGCGGCCATGTAGGCGTCCATCGCGGCCTGGTCGGCATCGAAGACCTGCAGGGAGCCGCGGGTCGTCCGGTCATCCGGCATACGCGGCCCCGACATGACCAGGATGCCGCGCGTCGCAGCAGCGTGGATGCTATCGAGATGCGCCGGCCGGGCCGCTTCCCGGCGAGCCGGCGCTGCCGGATCGGTGCCGTCATCGGCGATCAGCAGATAGCCCATGGCCTTTATCTTCCTCCGCCACGGCGGCCGTGGTGCAAGGCCGCGCCGGCCGGGCGCGCCTTAGACCGATATCCGTTCAGGTGTACTCAGCTAAACCGATATTGTTCCAGGTAATATAATGACTGGAGCAGGGTGTCGTCGTTGAGATGGATCACCGTGTGATCCATCTCAACGAGGCCTGCGCAAGTGGTGGGCCGATTCACCCGACGCCTGGGTACCAAGCGTCGGGATCGGACCACTAGAGCATGCTGCGTTCACATACGTTCACGCAACCCGCTCTAGCAGTTGTTAGACCGCGCGATTCAGCGCCTTCGGCGATTCCGCCTCAACGCATCGCGCTCTAGTACATATGCTGCCCGCCATTGATCGAGAGCGTGGAGCCCGTGATGAAATCCGCATCGTCGGCGGTCAGGAACAATACGCCGCGGGCGATATCGTAGGCGCGGCCGAGCCGGCCCATGGGGATGCGCGCGACGATCTTCTCCAGCACATCGGGCGGTACCGCGCGCACCATCTCGGTATCCACATAGCCGGGCGCTATCGCGTTCACCGTAATCTGGCTGCGTGCCCCTTCCTGGGCAAGCGCCTTGGTGAAGCCGTGGATACCGGATTTGGCAGCGGCGTAGTTGACCTGCCCGTACTGCCCGGCCTGGCCATTGATCGAGCCAATATTCACGATGCGGCCGAACTTTCGGGCGTTCATGCCATCCCAGACCAGCTTGCAGGTATTGTAGCAGGAGCCAAGGTTGGTATCGATCACGCTATCCCACATATCCCGTGACATGCGCCGCATGATGCCGTCGCGGGTGATGCCGGCATTGTTCACTAGAATTTCTATGACACCGACTTCTTGCTCGATCTGCTTCAACGCATCGGCGCATTGTGCGTAATCGGAGACGTCGAATTTGTAGCAGGGAATCCCGGTGCGCTTTGTGAATGCCTCAGCCGCGGCGTCATTGCCCGCATAGCTTGCAGCCACCGTGCGGCCCGCTGCCTGCAAAGCCTCGCTGATCGCCGCACCGATTCCGCGCTGGCCACCTGTCACCAATGCTACCCGTGCCATCCCTGCCTCCGTTGTTATCCGGCGCCGGATGTTGGCGCTGGCTGTTATCTATCCCACCATAACCGGTGCGACCGGTCCGCGCCGGCGCGTCCTCAGCCTCGGCCCGCGCGCGGTCCGGATCAAGCGCCAATGCCGCCCTCGTGCCTTGCGCCGGATCAATGCGTAGCCCCATGTCTGATGGCAGAGTTTCATTTCGCGATCCAGGGCGGTGGCGCCGCCCTGGAACAGCAAGGGAGCAAACCAGCGATGTCCAGGATCGCCTATGCCGCGGCCATGCTCATGATGGTGGCCGGCTACGCAGCGGCTGACCCGGTCGCGGCAGAGCGGCTGTCCGAGGGGCGCCGGATCGCCGAAACCTGGTGCGCCAACTGCCATCTGGTCGGGCCGGCGGCGCCAGGGCCAGCGACCGATGCGGCGCCGCCGTTTCATGCGATTGCGGCAATGCCCTCGACGACGGCCATGTCGCTGCGGGTGTTTCTCAGCACCCCGCATAGTCGAATGCCGGACTATAGATTGACCAATGATCAAATCGATGCGGTTAGCGACTGGATTCTGTCGCAGGGGGCGCGCTGAACGGGGCGCGGCTTACCAGCCGCGCCAGCCATATCCGCCATAGGGCCCGTACCAGCCATAGGGATAATAGGGATAGGCATAGGGATAGCCGACGACCCGGGGCGGTGGAGCCTGCACGCTATTGCCCGCGCTGGTCATGCACTGGGCATAGGCGAGGTTGTAGCGATCCTGCATCCCGTAAGCTGCGCCGCCTGCCTGGTTGGCTCCGGTCATCGATCCGGCCAGCAGTCCAAAGCCTGCACCGACCGCGGCACCTGCGCCTGCCGCGGCGCCCGCAGCCCCAATCAAGGCGCCTGTCGCCGCGCCGAGCGCCGTACCCGCCGCCGCTGAACCGACCGCTGCGCTGGTGGCCCGTTGGTTCGCTGCGGCGGGATTGCCGAGCGTGCTTTGGGCATAGTCGCGGCACCGATAATCCTCGCCCTGGAACTGCTGCAGGTCCTTGCCCTGCGGCGGCAGTGCCATGAGCGTCGGCCCGCTCGGCGGTGCGACCGTGCAGGCTGCGAATAGGACAGGGAGGCTAAGGGTGATGAGGAAGCCAGTCTTTCGAAACATCCGCCGTACCGTTGTTATGCGCGACGCCTGCATATGGTCATGCGTCCCGTATTTCGCAGCGACCAACGCAGCACGCCGTGACCTTCAGGCTGCACCTGCGGCAAGAAAACGGCTGAATAAGGGTACCGCTGCGGCCAAGTCGGCGAAGGGCACGCATTCCCGAGGGGTATGGGCGGTGGCGATGATCCCCGGGCCGAGCACGACGCACGGCGCCAGCGTCTGCAATTCGGACGCATCGGTGCCGTAGGGTGCGGTCGTCGTCGGTTGCCCGGACAGCGCCTCCGCAAGGCGGATCAACGGATGGTTGCGAGGGAGTTCCGGCGGCGGGCCTTCCTGGGTGATGCTGAGCTGCACGCCCGCCCGGTCGGCGGCGGCCCGCACTTCGGCCAGGATGGGCGCGGGTGGCACCGAATGGCTGGATCTGAATTTGATGCGCGCCGTCGCCTTGGCCACCGTCACGTTCACCGCCGTCCCGTGGTTATCGATCACCAGGTTGAAATCGGAAAACGGCGGATCGTAGGCTGGATCCCTGAAGGCCGGGTCGGACCGCAGCCGTGCCTCGATCGCCCGCATCTCCATCAGAAACGGGATCAGCGCCCAGTTCGCGTTGCGGCCGCGCCCCGTCGAGGAGTGCGCCTGCACGCCCATAGCCTCCGCGACGATATTCGATGAGGAGCGATGCCCGCGCACGGGGCCGAGCCCGGTTGGTTCGGCGACGACGATGCCCCTGAGACCGAGCGAGCGGGCGAGAGCGCTCTCCGCCACCGCGCGGGCGCCGGCCTTCGTCGTCTCCTCATCGGTCGTCAGCAATAGGGTGACCGGAAGGTCGCTCGGGGCGCGCCGCGCCGCCATCACGCAGGCGGCGACCGCGCCCTTCATATCGACGCTACCCAGGCCATGCAGCACGCCATCAACCAGCCGAGGCGACCAGGGATCCTCGGTCCAGCCGGTCTCCGGCACCGTGTCCATATGGCCGGAAAGCGCGTAGCCGCCGGGCGGACCGCGATGGGCCACCAGCGCCCGCTTCCGCACCCCGGCGGCATCCGTGTAGTCCAGCCGCTCGACCTCGAAGCCCACCAGGTCGGCTTCGATCCGCTCGGCCACCGCCAGGTTCGAGACCGATGAACGGCTGTCGAGGGCAATCAGGTCGGTGGCGAGGCGGAGCAGATCGTTGTCCATGCGCCGCACCTTGCCCCGCCCGGGGGAAAGGGCAAGTCTCCGCGTCATGCCAGAGCTTGCCTATCTCGACCCTCATAGCGGCCGTACCTGGCCGCTCGATGACCCCCGCTGGTGCGGCGATGCCGGTCAGCCGCTGCTCCTGACCGAACAGCCGGGTATCGGCCCGGCCGATATCGAGCGGGGTGAGCGCAGCCTGTGGCGCTACCGGGCGGTCCTGCCGCCTTTGGCCGGCGCGCCGATCAGCCTGGGAGAGGGCTGTACGCCGCTGATCGAGCGATCCTTCCACGGCCATTCGGCGCTGTTCAAATGCGAATGGTTCATGCCCTCCGGCAGTTTCAAGGATCGAGGCGCCTCGGTGATGCTCTCCCTGCTAAGGGCACAGGGCATTGCCTCGGTGCTGGAGGACAGCAGTGGCAATGGCGGGGCGGCGATCGCGACCTATGCCGCGGCCGGCGGTCTTGCCGCCAGGATCATGGTCCCGGCCAGCACATCGCCAGCCAAGACGGTCCAGAGCCGCGCTGCCGGCGCGACCATCGAATTGATCCCCGGCACCCGCCAGGATTGCGCCGATGCCGCGCTACGGGCGGCGACGGAGACCTTCTACGCCAGCCATAATTGGCATCCCTTCTTTCTGCAGGGCACCAAGACGCTGGCCTACGAGTTGTGGGAAGATCTCGGCTTCGCGGCGCCCGATAATGTGATCGTGCCGTGCGGCGCCGGCTCCAACGTCCTCGGTTGCGGCATCGGGTTTGCCGAGTTGCAACGGGCCGGACAGATCAGTCGGCTTCCGCGCATCTTCGCGGCCCAGCCGGAGCATTGCGCGCCGATCGCCCGCACCTTCCTCGACCTCGACGCCATCCCGCCCCGGCCGACCATCGCCGAGGGCACCGCGATCGCCCAGCCGATCCGCATGCGCGAGGTCCTCGGCGTCCTCAGAATGACCCAGGGCGGGGCGGTGATGCTGGCCGAGACGGAGATCGCCGAGGCGACACTCGCCCTGGCGCGGCAAGGTCTTTATGTCGAACCAACCTGTGCCCAGGCGGCTGCGGCCTTCGCTCGGCTGCTGCGCACCGGAACCATCCGTCCTTCGGAGCGGACGGTGGTGGTATTGACGGGCACCGGGCTTAAAGCGACGCCGCGCTTTGCCGAGCTGCTGGGCGTGCCGACGTGATGGCAGGGGCTGCGAGAGCAACGATGACCCTCGATGATTTGCCAACCCCGTGCCTCGTGCTGGATCTCGGCATACTGCGGCGGAACCTTGCGGCGATGGCCGCGGCGGTGGCGCGGCATCCGGGCCTCGTGCTGCGGCCGCACATGAAGACCGCGAAGAGCGCCGATGTCGCCCGGCTGGCTGCGCCGGGCGGCGGGCCGATCACCGTCTCAACCCTGGCCGAAGCGCAGTATTTCGCTGCTGCGGGCTGGCTGGATCAGCTCTATGCCGTCGGTATCGTGCCGGCGAAGCTACCGGCGGTGGCGGCGCTGAACGCGGCTGGTGCAGCGGTCAAGGTGATTACCGATGATCTGGCCGTCGCACAGGCCATAGCGGCCTTCCCGGGCCCGCTTTCGGCGCTTATCGAGATCGATGTTGGCGAAGGGCGCGGCGGCATCCCACCCGGGGACCCGGTGCTGCCGGTCATCGCGGCGGCCCTCGGGTCGCGGCTCGCGGGGGTGGTGAGCCATTCCGGCCATTCCTATGCCGGACGCAGCATCGCCGATATGGAGCGCATCGCCGAGGCGGAACGGCAGGGTATCATCCAGGCGGCGGACCGGCTGCGCGGCGCGGGCCATGGGGTGCCCATCGTTTCGCTCGGCTCCTCGCCGACCGCGCTGCATGCCCGGGATCTGGCGGGGGTGACCGAGGTGCGGGCCGGGGTCTACATGTTTGGCGATCTGCTCCAGACGCAACTCGCGACGCATGAGCTCGACGATATCGCCGTCACCGTGCTCGCCTCCGTCATCGGTCGCAGCGTGGCGCGCAATACGTTGCTGCTCGATGCCGGTGCACTGGCGCTGTCCAAGGACCGCAGTACGGCATCGGCGCCAAAGGATTGGGGGTTTGGGCGGGTGCTCGACCTCGATGCCCGGCCGAGCCTTGGGGAGGCGATGGTCGCCCGGGCGTATCAGGAACATGGGGAGGTGCGGTGCCAAACCCCGCTCCCGATGCTGTCGCTTGGCAGCCGCCTAAGGGTCGCCCCGAACCATTCCTGTCTGACCGCCGCGGCGCATACGCAGTACCATATCGTCGATGGCGGGCGTGAGGTGATTGCCGTCTGGGACCGGGTCAACGGCTGGTAGGGACGATGCGGCCCTTGCCGGGCCGGGGGCGGATGCGCGAGGCTGGCGCAGCGACCGGAGACCACCCGCATGAGTGACACACAGCCGCTGTTCCCGCCCGCCCGCGTCGTGCCGCTGGGCGGCGGCGCCAAGCTGATTTTCTGTTCGGGCGTCACCGCCCGCGGCAGTGCCGCGGCGGGCGGCACCATTGAGGCGCAGGCGCGCGAATGCCTGGCGCGGCTGGAGAAGGCGCTCGCCGGCGAGGGTGCGAAGCTCGAGCATCTTCTGAAGATCACGACCTGGTTGACCGATATGCGGCATTACGACGGCTTCAACGCCGTGCGCCGGGCGGCCTTCGCCGCTTTGCCCACACCGCCGGCCAGCACCTGCGTCGGCGGCGCGCAGTTCACCACGACCGATGTGTGCATTGAAATCGAGGGCATCGCGGTCCTGCCCGCATGACACTCGCCGACCGCATCCGTGACGAGGGGGCGCGGCTGGCGGCGGCCTGCACGGCGTGCGGCGCCTGCGTGCGAGCCTGCCCGATGACCGCCTATGTGCCGGCGGCGATGGCCGATATCTCCCTGACCGCCTTCGGCATGCGGGACCTGCTGACCGGTGGCGTTGGCAATGCGCCCGGGCTCGCTTGGGTGGCGGTTTGTGCCCGCAGCGGCGTTTGCAGCGACGCCTGCCCTGAACATCTGGACGCGGCGTTTCTGCTACGCCTTGCCCAAATGCGGGCAAAGGGCGCGCTCGATGAGGCGCCGCGTATTCCGGTGAAGGAGGACACCGGGTTTTCTGCTCGGGTCAAGGCTTTCGCGCGGCTGACGCTGACCGAGGGAGAGCAGGCTGAATGGCTATGAACAGCACGCCCGATGCGATCTTCTGGTATGGCTGCAACATGACCCGCCATGGCGAGGTCATTCGCGCCAGCGCCCGCATTCTGGAAGCGGTCGGCGTTGCCGCCGCGCCGCGTGGCGGCCCGGCCGCATGCTGCGGCAGCCCGAAGGACGCGAATGCGCGGATCAATGGCGGCATGGCGCGGCGGACCGTGCAGGCCTTCAACGGCAGCGGGGCTGCCGCGGTCATCACCTGGTGTCCATCCTGCCATATGAACATGCAGGACAGCATGGCGCCCGTGACGCCCACCAACTTCGAGACTCAGCACATCACCGAGGCGCTGTGGGCCCGGCGCGCCGTTCTGGCGCCGCTGCTCACCCAGGCCGTGCCGGCACGGGTCCTGGTGCACGGGCATCTTGGCTTCCAGGGCCGGGTGCCGATCAATGATCTGGTGCCGGCGCTGCTGCGGCTGATCCCCGGTGTCACCGTGCTGGATCACCCCTATCGGGCGCCTGGGCATATGTGCTCCGCACTGGCTGGCGTCCCCGGCGCGCTGGCCGATTGTCACCGCGCTCTGCTCGCGGTGGCGGAGGAGAACCGGCTCGATACGCTGGTCACGATCTTCCATTCCTGCCATCGGGAGGCGGTCGCGTTGGAACGGCACGGACTGCGGGTGATGAACTGGATCCATCTGCTGGCCGCTGCCATGGGCCTTCCGGCCGAAGATGCGTACAAGACCTGGCGCAATGCCCAGGATGCGCGCGCGGCGATCGGTGACGAGCGCCTGACGCAGGCGGGAGAGACGGCCTTCGCCAGATTGGTTGAGCCCGAGCTCGGTCAGCCGCCGGTCGTCTGAGGATGCGGCTCAACGTCATCGAGGCGGGGGAGGGGCCGCGCCTCGTATTGCTCCATGGCGTGTTCGGCGCCGCCGGCAATTGGGGGGCGATCCAGAAGGTTCTGGCACAGCGGTATCAGGTGATGGCGCTGGACCTGCGGAACCACGGTGCCTCCCCGCATCGCTGCGGGATGGACTATCCGACGCTTGCCGCCGATGTGGCGGAGACGCTGGGCGATCGTCCGGCGGCGGTGCTCGGCCATTCGATGGGTGGCAAGGTTGCGATGCTACTGGCCCTGACCCGGCCGGCCTGGGTCGAGAAGCTGATCATCGCCGATATCGCCCCGGTCACCTACGCGCCGTCTCTCCGCCCCTATGTCGCGGCGATGCAGGCTGTGCCGCTGCGTCCCGGCCTGACCCGACGGGAGGCGGATGCCATGCTGGCTGCGGCGGTGCCGGAGCCAGGCATCCGCGCCTTCCTGCTGCAGAATCTATTGCTGGCCGAGACGCCGCCGCGCTGGCGGCTCGGGTTGGCCGAACTGGCCGCTGGCATGCCGGAGATCGAGGGTTTTCCACCTATCGCGGCGCGGTATGCGGGACCGACGCTGGTGCTCACTGGCGGCCGCTCGGCCTATGTCCGGCCTGAGCATCAGGAGGGGTTTCTCAGCCTGTTTCCCGCCGCACAATTTGCGACGATCCCAGGGGCCGGACATTGGTTGCATGCCGAAAAACCCGCCGAATTCCTCGGCGCGGTTGAGCGGTTCCTCGGCGCTTAATGGCGAATGAGAGCGCGATGCGTTGAGGTGGAATCGCCGAAGGCGCTGAATCGCGCGATCCAACAAATGCTAGAGCGGGGTGCGTGAGCGTATCCGCACGCCGCTTGCTCTAATCCGCCCTTAGCCCGGCGCAGAGAAACGGCACGATCTCAGCGACCGCCCGGTCGAAGTCGCCGCTGTCACAGGCGCCGCCGGACATCGCCTCCAGTCGCCCGGTTTGCAGGAGCGTGTACCGATAGGCGCCCATCATGAAATACAGCCGCCAGCAGAGCCGGTCGCGCGCCAAGTTCGGCAGAACCTGCTCGAACGCCTCAAGGTAGGCGAGCGTGGTCTCGTCGTAGACCTGGCTGAGGACTTCCTTCGCCACGTCGTCCGGTTCGGTGTGCAACCGGGCATGCATCCGCATTGTGGCGCTGCCTTCGGGCGTCTCGCCCGCCAGCATGAAGGGGGTGACGAAACTTCGCACCAGCGCTTCCAGGGGGATGGGGCGGCCCGCATATTCCGCACGTAGATTGACCAAAGCCCTGGCACGGGCCTCCGTCACCTGCTCGGCACCGCGGCGATAGGCGGCTTTGAAAAGATCTTTCTTGGCGCCGAAATGATAATGCAGCTGGGCCAGATTCACCCCGGTCGCCTGGGCGATCGCGCGGGTTGAAGCCGCGGCATAGCCGTGTTCTGCGAAAAGGGTTTGCGCTTCGTCCAGGATACGATCGCGCACTGAGTGCGTCGCGTCCGTCGTCGCCCTCGTCTTCGCCGCAACGCCCATCGCACAAGATTCCGCTTATATCGCGGCGATCCTTGACATGCCCCGCCCTCCGCGTCGAGATTTGGTCGGGCGACCGAATATCAGCCCAACCAGGTGCGGGGAGTAGAAACACATGAGCGCGGCGCTCGATATCACCGGTCTGGCGGGGCACCGACCCTCGGCCGGCAAATCCGACCCAGTTGCCCGGGCGCGGACCATTGCCCCGATCATCGAGGCCGCGGCACCGCGGACCGAGGCCGAAAAGGCGCTGCCGCCGGAGGTGCTGGACGCCATGCATGGCGCGGCGATCTTTCGCACCCTGATCCCCCGCGCCTACAACGGCGAGGAAATCCGCCCTGCCCAGTTCTTCCGCCTGCTGGAGACGATAGCCGCGGCGGATGGCTCGACCGGCTGGATGCTGTGCCAGGGGTCTGGCTGTTCCTTCGCCTCGGCTTACCTCGATCCCTCGTCGGCGCGGGCGATCTGGGGCGATCCGCGCGGCGTGCTGGCCTGGGGCTATGGCACCGGCGATGCGCATGTGGTGCCCGGCGGCTACCGCGTGAAGGGCACCTGGGGCTTTGCCTCCGGCCAGAAACACGCCACCTGGATCGGCGGCCATTGCCGGATCATCGAGGCCGATGGCTCGATCCGGAAGGACGCCGATGGCACCCAGGTCGAACGCTCGATGCTCGTCCCCCGCGCACAGGTGCGCTTCCATGATGTCTGGAACGTCGTCGGGCTGCGCGGGACCAATAGCGATACCTACAGCTTCGACGACCTCTTCGTGCCGGACGAATTCGCCGTCCGGCGCGATCTGGACCATGAGCGGCGGGTCGATAGCCCGCTGTATAAGTTCACCACGACCAATCTTTATGCCTCGGGCTTCGCCGGCGTCTCCATGGGCATCGCCCGCGGCACCCTCGATGCTTTCATTGCCATGGCGAAGACCAAGACCGCCGCCTCCCAGCCCAAGCCGATGCGTGAGAGCGAAGTGCTGCAAAGCGGCATCGCGCAATCCGAGGCGAAGCTCCGCTCAGCCGGCGCCTGGCTGGTCGAGGTGCTGGAGCAGGCCTGGGATGTCGCCGAACGAACCGGGCAGGTCGGCATGGAGGAGCGGGCCTGGATCCGTCTCGCCACCACCTCGGCGATCCATCGCGCCAAGGAGGTCGCCGAGTGGGCCTATCACGAGGCTGGGGCCTCGGCGATCATGATAGGCGGACCGTTTGAGCGCCGGATGCGCGACATCCACGCATCCGGCCAGCAGGTACAGGGCCGGAGCTCGCACCTTGAAATGTGCGGCCAGTATATTCTGGGGATGAACCCCGCCGGTCGCTTCTTCTGAGTCGCCTCGCCTTTATTTCACGGAGGAAACCATGCCGCTCGAAGGGCTCAATCACTACACTATTCGTCCTGCCGATCTGGAGCGGACCAAGGCGTTCTATGAAGGCGTTCTTGGCCTGCATAACGGCTATCGACCGCCGCTGAACTTCCCTGGCTATTGGCTCTATGTCGGTGACAACCCCACCGTGCATCTCATCGGGCCCCGCGTCGATGATGGCCACCCCAAGCACCGCGAGGCCGGGCCAACCGGCCTGCTTGACCACATTGCTTTCACCTGCTCGGGCCTTGCTGACATGAAAGCGCGCCTGAAGGATCAGGGCATCGCCTTTGAAGAGCGCGTCGTTCCGCGGGACCGGCAGACCCAGCTTTTCCTCCACGACCCCGATGGGGTGGCGGTGGAACTGAACTACGACCCGAAGGAGACGCCGGCCGCTGCTTGAGCGCGGCTGGCCAAGGCAGGGTTGGCGGGATAGATTTTCCGCAGCCCGCCGGAGGAAATAATGACCAAGATCTCGCTGGGCCGTCGCGCAGCGCTCGGCCTTGCCGCCACCTTTGCGTTGCCGCGTCTGGGGCACACCCAGGGCACTTGGCCGGACCGGCCGATGACCTTCGTCGTCAGCTTTCCTCCGGGTGGGTCCACGGATGTCTCGGCGCGCCTTGTGGCGCCGGGGCTCGGCGAACTCCTCGGCAAGCCCATCGTGATCGAGAACCGCGGCGGGGCCGGTGGCAATATCGCCATGGGCTATGTCGCCCGCGCGACCCCTGAT
>Ga0114959_10001742_pt1 | contig 18590 bp, 14 predicted proteins | sample C_130625_EF_Meta_FD_87317 | JGI IMG/M metagenome (GOLD analysis project Ga0114959, IMG submission 87317) | Freshwater microbial communities from Lake Croche, Canada to study carbon cycling - C_130625_EF_MetaG | ecosystem: Environmental > Aquatic > Freshwater > Lake | place: Lake Croche, Canada...
GCACTATTTCGCATCAAACCAAAGTTTGGTCTCATTAAAAATGCCAAAGTTGAATCTAGTTCACTGGAAATCCTTACTGATCCAGAACAGTAAGGCATCCAGGACCGCGAATTATTGACTGGTTCGTATGTTCACTTAAATGCAACCGATAGTAAGTTTTAAAATTTTTTGTTTTTTCTGCCAGAAATTAAAAGATAATTTTTTATATTTTAAATCTGTTTTCGGCGTGTTCATCGCGATTTAATCCAATCGTTTTCACTAGCGTTTTCCTATGGCTACTAATACAACTACACAGAGCGCCTCAGCATTGGACCGTTGGTTCCATATCTCTGAGCGTGGCTCTACTCTCTCGACAGAAATCCGTGGCGGTTTGGTTACTTTCGTAACCATGGCTTACATCGTGGTCTTAAACCCACTGATCATCGGCACCGTTCCAGATAAATTCGGAAACCTAATCTCGGGTGACCCAATCTCAAACCCAGCAAACATCGGACATGCAATCGTTCTTGTTTCAGCTGGTACCGCACTAATCGCAGGCGTAATGAGTATTCTCATGGGCGCTATCGGTCGCTTCCCAGTAGCCCTAGCTGCGGGACTTGGCTTGAATGGTTTCCTTGCGTTCACGATTGCACCACAAATGTCATGGCCAGAAGCACTCGGCCTCATGATTATTGCTGGTCTAATCATGTTTGCTTTGGTACTTAGTGGTTTCCGTTTAGCGGTATTCCGCGCGGTACCTGAAGCATTGAAGTACTCAATTGGTGCTGGTATCGGTCTGTTCATTGCACTTATCGGTCTAACCGATGCAGGCATTGTTCGCACTGGTGTCCCACTAATTACATTTGGAGTTTTTGGACAGCTAGCTGGTTGGCCAATTTTCACCTTCGTATTTGGTCTTCTATTAATCATGGTCTTGGTGGCACTGCGAATTCGCGGTGGAATTTTGATTGGCCTGCTTGCAACAACTGTTCTTGCAGTCATTATTGAAGCAACTGCCAAAGTTGGCCCAATGAAAGATGCCACTGGCGCTGTTACCAATCCAACTGGCTGGGGACTAAATGTTCCTAAGATGCCAGCAAAAGCTATCGATTTCACAAATCCAATGGGCTTGTGGCACTTTAACCTAACTGGTGGGGTTCAGGCTGTTGGTGTTCTAACATCTATCATCTTGATCTTCTCACTATTGCTAAGTGACTTCTTCGATTCAATCGGAACTGTAACTGGCTTGGCTAACGAAGCAGGTTTGATTCAGGAAGATGGCGAGATTGAGCACATTCGCGAAATCTTAGTTGTTGACTCTGTTGCAGTAATGGCCGGCGCCGCTGGCGGTGTTTCATCCAATACTGCATACATCGAATCAGCATCTGGTGTTGGCGATGGTGCCCGCACCGGTATCGCAAGCATCGTTACTGGCTTGATGTTCTTAGTCGCGTTGTTCCTAGCGCCACTGACACAGGTTGTTCCTTACGAAGCAGCTACACCGGCACTTGTCGTTGTGGGCTTCTTGATGTTCACCCAGATTCGCAAGATTCCAATGGATGATTACGCATTAGCAATTCCTTGCTTCTTGACCATCATCCTTATGCCATTCACCTACTCCATCACCAATGGTGTTGGCGCAGGCATCGTTAGCTACGTTTTGATCAAGGTATGCCAGCGCAAGTTCAACGAGATTTCCGTAATCATGTGGATCATCTCGCTGGCTTTTGTTGCTTACTTTGCAATCAATCCAATCAGCCAACTAATTGGTTAATTAATCTAACTAAAGCTCAATAAAATTGGGGCGCATCCAAAGCGGATGCGCCCCAATTACATTTACATCTGCATTTATTCGTCGGCGTCTTCGTCGACTTCTTCTTCATCCCGAGCTAACCAGGTTGCAAAGCGCTCAACCGGAATTTCAAAATCCGGATTCAGATCAACGAATTCCTGAAGTTTGGCAGCCAGCCAATTAATTGAAACTTCTTCGTCGCCTCGACGGTTCTCAAGTTCTTCAATGCCACGGTCGGTGAAATACATGGTTGTTCCTGTCTTAACTGAATGCTTGGGTTACAAGCGTTTCTTGTTCGAGTTCGTGGCGATGATGTGAACCAACAGCCGGCGAAGATGAAGCGGGGCGTGAAACCAAACTAATTGGATGATTAATTACCTGCGGCAAATTGAGCAACATGAAGCTACCTGCACCTTGATTGCGCGGTTCTTCCTGAACCCAGCGAACTTCCTGCAGGTTCGGGAATGACGCGATCTCAGGCGGCAATGTAATCTGCGGAAGTGGATACAGGCGCTCTAGGCGAATGATTGCAACATCTTTGCGACCAGTCTTTTCGCGCTGCGCCAACAAGTCGTAGTAGACCTTGCCGCTACACAGCAGAACCGTGGTTACATCCTGTTTGTTAACTGACTCATCCGGCAGCATTGAGCGGAATGAGCCGGTCGTGAAGTCCTGCGTCTTGGACGTTGCATACTTAGCCCGCAGCAAAGACTTAGGCGTGAAAATAATGAGTGGACGAATTAGTGGTGAGTAAACCTGCCAACGCAATAGGTGGAAATACGAAGCAGGTGTAGATGGCATTGCAACCGTGATGTTGTCCTGCGCACAAAGTTGCAAGAACCTTTCTACACGCGCTGACGAGTGGTCGGGTCCCTGGCCTTCATAACCATGGGGGAGTAGCAAAGTTACGTCGCTTCGCTGTGCCCACTTTTGCTCGCCAGAACTAATGAACTCATCGATGATAGTTTGAGCGCCGTTTACGAAGTCGCCAAACTGTGCTTCCCACATAACTAATGCTTCAGGCCGGATAACCGAGTAACCGTATTCGAATCCAAGCGCCGCATATTCGCTTAGCAGTGAGTCGTATACCGATAACTTTGCATCGCCTTCGTAGCACTGCTTCAGAGGCTTGTACTGCCAGCCGGTTTCTTTGTCGACGATGACCGCATGGCGATGGCCAAAAGTTCCACGGCGACTATCTTGGCCAGCAAGGCGAACTGTTTTACCTTCAGTAAGTAAAGAACCGAATGCAAGCGCTTCACCCATACCCCAATCGATGCTGTCGGACTGAATCATCTCGGCCCGACGTTGTAGTTGTGGCGCTAAGCGAGGATGGACTGTAAAGCCTTCTGGCATTGTGAGTTGACTCGTAACAACACGATCAATGACGGCCTGGGTGATTGCAGTAGGCACTTCACTTGGTGGTTGCTGTGGAGCAAGAGTCTGTTGGCCAGTTGCGATAACTTCACTTACATCTGAGCTGAAGTCTTCGTGTGAGCTTGCTTTAGTTTCTTGGAACACTCGTTCAAGTTCATCTTGGTAGTGCTTCAAAACTTCGTCTGCTTCTTCGCTGCTGATGTCACCACGGCCGATCAGTGCCTCGGTGTACAACTTACGAGTTGACCGTTTGTTGTCAATGATCTCGTACATCAATGGCTGAGTTAGTGATGGGTCGTCAGCTTCATTGTGGCCACGACGACGGTAGCAAACTAGATCGATCACTACATCGCGATGGAAAGCCTGACGGAAATCAAATGCAAGTTGTGCAACCCAAATAACAGCTTCGGGATCGTCACCGTTCACGTGGAAAACTGGCGATTGAACCATACGAGCAACGTCGGTTGCATAAACACTAGAGCGACTGTATTTCGGTGAAGTGGTAAATCCGACTTGGTTGTTCACAACAAGGTGAATAGTGCCGCCCACGCGGTAACCCTGTAGCTGGCTGAACTGCAAAGTCTCTGCAACTACACCTTGCCCAGCAAACGCAGCATCACCGTGCATAAGGATTGGAAGCACTGAATATTCGTCTTTGCCGAGCATGTCTTGCTTGGCACGAACGATGCCTTCAAGAACTGGGTTAACTGCCTCTAGGTGTGATGGGTTTGCCGCTAGGTAGACATCAACTGACTTGCCACTTGAACCCTCGAAACGACCTTCAGTGCCTAAGTGATACTTAACATCGCCAGAACCCTGTACTGATTCGACACCATAGTTACCCTCAAACTCGTTGAAGATACGGCCGTAACTCTTGCCAGCGATGTTTGCCAACACATTTAAGCGACCGCGGTGTGGCATTCCAATACAAACTTGGTGAAGTTCATTTTCAGCCGATGCTTGCAAGATTTGGTCGATTAATGGAATGGCACTTTCGCCACCTTCAAGACTGAAACGCTTCTGCCCCACAAACTTTGTTTGCAAAAATGTTTCGAATGCTTCTGCTTCATTGAGTTTGCGCAGAATCCGAAGCTGTTCTTCACGGTCGAGTTTGTCGTGAGCTTTCTCAAAGCGTTCCTGAATCCATTTGCGCTGCACGGGATCTTGTAGGTGCATGTACTCAACGCCAATAGTGCGACAGTAAGCATCGCGAAGTATGCCCAAAATGTCACGTAGTTTTGCGAAAGGTTTTCCACCGAATCCACCGGTAGCAAATTCGCGATCGAGATCCCAAAGTGTGAGTCCATGGTTTGCGACATCCAGGTCCGGGTGAATACGCGCTTCATAAGTTAGTGGATCGGTATCGGCCATTAAGTGACCGCGGACTCGGTAAGCGTGAATCATCTGCTGAACTCGAGCCGTCTTATCTAAAACATCGTCACGAGTTGCCGCAATATCTTCAGCCCAACGAATTGGTACGTATGGAATGCGAAGTGAATGGAAGATGTCGTCGTAGAAATTAGCTTCACCAAGAAGTAGTTGATGCACGCGACGTAAGAAATCGCCAGACTGTGCACCCTGGATAACTCGATGATCGTAAGTGCTTGTAAGCGTCAAAATCTTGCTAATTGCATTGCGAGTGATGGTCTCTTGCGAGGCACCTTGCCATTCGGCTGGGTAATCCATCGCACCAACGGCAACGATGAGGCCCTGTCCCGGCATCAACCTTGGTACGGAATGAACTGTGCCGATGGTGCCAGGGTTGGTCAGGCTGACTGTAATTCCTTGAAAATCTTCAACAGTTAGTTCAGCATTACGGGCTTTCTTCAAAATGGCGTCGTAGGCATTCCAGAACTGTGCAAAGTCCATGTTTTCTGCAAACTTAATGGCTGGAACCATCAGCTGACGGGTACCGTCAGGCTTACTTAAATCGATAGCCAAGCCCATATTCACATGTTCATTGCGCAGGATTGCTGGCTTGTCATCAAGGGTTGTGTACGACACATTCATGTCAGGCATTTCAGCGAGCGCACGAACAATCGCGTAGCCAATTAAATGAGTGAAGCTGATTTTTCCACCACGGGCTCGGCGCAAATGATTATTGATGACGATTCGATTGTCGATCAGAAGCTTGGCGGGGATTGCACGAACACTCGTGGCAGTCGGAACAGTCAGGCTTGCTTCCATGTTGGTTACAACTCGAGCTGCAGGGCCTTTTAGTTTTTCAGGTCCTGCGCTCACTTGACTGACTACAACCGCTGGTGCAGGAAGAGTTTCGTCACGGGGGGTCGAGCGGGTTGGAACTGGTCGGGATACTGGCTGTGTATCGGCCTGCTGTGCTGGATTGTCAGACATTGCTGACACCGGTGCAGGTTCGATAGGTGCTGGAACTTGTGCGGCAGGGGTGCTCGGCACAGGAGTGATTACCTCGGGCGTAGCCGTTGCTTGCGGGCTCGCGACATGATTGCTGGCTTCGGGAGCAGCAGGGTTATTGGGATTGTATGTTTCGAAGAACGACCACCAGGCTGGATCAACAGACTGTTTATCCTCTAAATATTGCTGATATAACTCATCTACGAGCCAGTCATTGGCTCCGAATGGACTGCTGGTCTGATTAGACACTTAACGCGGCCTTCCTCATTGATTGCCTATGGGTTAAGCGTACTCGCTATTTGTTTTCTGTCAGTATGCGGTCTGATAAAAAGTCAGGCAAAGTTGGCTTATGACATTAACAAACTGGCCAGACATGACCGACAAAGTGGTTTGGGTTACTGGTGGTTCACGTGGAATTGGATTGGCAGCCGCAACTGAATTAGCCACGGCTGGTGCCACGGTTGTTTTAATTGGTAGTACTGAAGAATCAGCCCAAAATGCTGCCGAATCACTTGTTTCGCAAGGGCTAGATGTAATTGGACTCGGAGTTAACATCGCAGATCCAGTTGCAGTTGCCCAAAAAGTGGGAAGTCACCAGTTGGCGAACCAGGCAGATGTATTGATCAACTGTGCCGGTGTCATGAGCGACAAGATGGCCAAAACTCTTCGGGCATCGGTGCAAGAGTGGGACCGAGTCATGGGAATCAACTTCAACGGCACGCTAAACATGATTCAGGCAATTACGCCGAGTATGGTCGAACGCCGCAGTGGTCGAGTGATAAATGTTTCGGCCTGTCTTGGCCGTTTTTCAGGTCCGGGGCTCGCTGGTGGATTGGCGCCTTACCGAATTTCAAAAACTGCAGTCAATGCTTTGACGAAGAACCTGGCAGCTGAACTTGGTTCAGGCAAGCGCGGGGTTCTAGTCGATGCAATGTGTCCAAACCACACTCGTACAGATATGGGTGGCCCGGATGCTCCTAGAAGTGCTGAGCAGGCGGCCGACACAATTGTTTGGCTTGCAACTCGTGAACATACCGAAGAGACTCAGACAGGTTTGCTTTGGGAAGACCGAAATATCGTTCCTTGGTAATTAGTTAGTTTGCAACGCAAAGTCAGCTTTGTCGGCGACTTTGTACTTCTTGAAGTACTCGCGTTCCATTTTTTGCCAAACCAGCATTTGCTCACGAAGGTGTTCGCCGTCTCGACCGAGCACTCTTTTGAGTAAGAGTTTTTCATTCGCTTCAAGCCAAATTTTCAGGCAGGCGTTTTCAAGATTCTTGGGATGCATTGCGCCCACCCCTTCAACGATTAAGTAATCGACGGGTTCTACATCAATCCAGTTATTGAACTTGCCTAAGTGCCAATCATATTTTTGGTAGTGAGCATTGATCTCTTGATCGATGGGGACAAAAATTTGCTCGGCTATTCGCGCATAAAGTTCACCAGTTAGGGGCTTATCCCAACCGTTGTACAACTCATCCATGGAAATAACGGGACAACCGTTTAACGTCTGGGCTAAGTGATGGGCAAAGGTTGTCTTGCCCGACCCAGCTGGCCCGTCAATTAATATCACTCGAGTTTTGCCACACAAGATTGTGCTCCTGCCCGCGTCGGCAGCGATTGCATCCAGTGCGCTTGCCATCTGAGTTATGCGCTCACAGTTTGTGAAGTTTCACGAGTCAAGTTTTTACGTCCCCACTTCAACCAGCCACGAACTGCAATAAATGTAAACAATACATATAGTGCGCCAGTGAACGTAAGGTTCTGGGTGAAGTATTCAACTGAGTACACGCCATCAACTACGAACCAAAGCGTCCAGTTCTCGCGGAATTCAAGAACCATGATGATCTGAGCAATCACACTAAAAACTAGCCCGAATGAATCTGGCCAAGTTGCAGCAGCGCCCCAAGAAGCCAAAAGTGGAGCCAGTGCTACCCAGCACAAAATGCCAACTAGAGCGACTATGAGGTACTGCTTCCTCGTACCGGTACGCGGTTGTGCACCTTTTGGACCCCAGTCCAACCAACCCCAAATCGCAGCAGCAATAAATACCATCTGCAAAATGGCACTCGCGTAAAGGTCCCACTCAAAAAATAGCCAGCCATACAGTGCGCTACTCAATCCCCACCATGGCCAGGTCCAGCTGTTTCCCGTTGTCCCAAGCCAAACGCCAATTAGTGATGTGATGACTGCAACAAATTCCAACCGGCTTAAGTTATAGCCCCAAATTGTCCAAAGTGACTGTGTCATAATCTCATTGATTGAATGAAAAATGTTCATATAAATTCTCCTCATGCTGGCATTACCCAGCCGGTATAACGGTCGGTGAATTTCACCCTCTCAGCCATTAGGCTCCCGTGTTCTTACAGTTTCACTCTAGACCACAAGGTTGAGATGTGCTTGCAGTCTTTGTTCACTGATAAAGTCACAGTGTTCGTGGTCATTCAATGCCCGCATAGCTCAGTGGATAGAGCGTCTGCCTCCGGAGCAGAAGGTCGTAGGTTCGACTCCTACTGCGGGCACTTTTGCAACTAAGAGGTTTACATATATCTTTATATCTATGACTTCCCCTGCCGTTAAGTTAGGCAACCGCCGGATAACCGGCAAGGAACAGTTTTACACGCCACCTGCAACTGCGTCTTGGGTGGTGGAGCGAGTTCTTGAGTTAGTTCCCGAGTCTCGCAATAATGTTTGGCTTGAGCCGAGTGCTGGATCGGGTGCATTTATCGATGCACTTTCCCAGGTTGGAATTGAAAATGTTTTAGCAATGGATATCGAGCCAGCGCATCCAATGGTGAAAAAGAGGGATTTCCTGTCTTGGAAGCCGACTGCAACGAACTTAGTCGCGATAGGTAACCCGCCGTTTGGCCGGAACAATTCGCTGTCCATTCCGTTTTTCAATAAGTGTGCACAGTTCAGTTCGACGATTGCCTTTATCGTGCCCAGGTCTTGGCGAAAGTGGAGTGTTACTAATCGACTGTCGATGAATTTCAGTTGCATTTTCGATGAGGACCTGAGTATCAATTATGTGGACGTAGCCGGAGCTGATGTTTACGCAAGAAATAACCTGCGTACTTGTTTACAAATCTGGACTCAAATTTCTGTACCCCGTGAACGAGTGCGAATTCTTGATCATGGTTTCGTCGAGAAAGTTTCGCCTGAAGATGCGGACATAGCGCTAAAAGTTTTTGGATATGGCTGCGGCACTGTGCTTACTGAATTTGCCCGAGTGCCCAACACCACGTTGATGTTTCTAAAAGTAAACGATCAACGTGCCCTGAAAGCATTGCGTGATGCGCCTCTTGAAAAGTATTTCAACAATGTGGCCTATACAGAGGCACTCGCATTCACTGAAATAAATGATGCTTTGAATAAAGTGTTAATTAAGCCTTAAGGCTATTTAGCAAAGGGTTGCATCGGTGGACATTTCTCGCCAGGCGAAATCACGGGTTCGTAATGCCACCATTCGTTTTGATAAGTGCGACAAAGTCCAAAGTGGTTGCTATTCCAGCGAAACCAGTTCTGTGCTTTGCTACTTCCGAAGTGTAAATCTAACGCAACACCCCAGACATGCATGGATTTTTCTGGGGGCAAGACCCAGCGGCTAGCGACTGAAGCACTCTTGTATTTGACCAGAGCATTTTCATACAGGAGAGCCTGAGTATCCCAACTTCGCCAGCCGCTATGAATCCTTACAGTGAATCCAAGATTGCGTGCAGCCGTTTGCGCTGAAAGGAATCGATTCAACAAATGTGGGTGGATACCTTTTGTTCGCTCAGTTCCATGTACTAGGGGGCCACGTCCCAATGTGCGCATATCTCTTGGGCAGTTTGGTTCCTGAACTTTCTGTGGAATACCAGTTGTAATTGGAGCACAAACTGAAACTGGTGGTTGTGTTGGAGATGGGCTGGGAGAAACCGGTATGGCCAGAGCTGGCGAAGCCATAAGCATTCCACACATGCTAAACAGCAATGCACGCTTGATAGCCATAGATTCGCTCCCTCTCATAAAAGTTTAATTGTCAGGTGTCAGCGAGATCTAACAGGCATCGGAGTGAATCATGTTTTTTAATGTTGAAATATTTGGACGCTTAGATTGTTTGTTGTAAATATTCGCAATTTGTCATACCGATAGTGTTAAATAAACAACATGGCCAAAAAAGCAACTTCGCAAGACACCGCACTTAAGTCGGTGCGCAAGATGCTTGCCTTAGGAAAATTGAAACCTGGTCAGCAAATCATCCAAGATGCGCTGGCATCCCGATTAGGCATGAGCCGAGTTCCAGTGCGAGAGGCACTGAAGACATTGCAGGCAGAAGGCCGAGTCATTCACGATCCGCATCGCGGGTATTTTGTTGCAGAGTTAAACAGTGCAGACTTAGCAGAAATTTATCACCTGCGCGCAATTCTTGAGGATGAAGCTTTACGAATCGGCATTCCAAAAGTCACAACTGCAGATGTTGCAGCTATTAAGGGTTTTCATGAAGAAAGCCTCGCGGCGGCAGCTAAAGGTGACTTACCTCAGATGGCAACGCTTAACCGTAAATTTCACATGGCCATTTATCGCCTATGTAATGAAGAGCGCCTGATCAACATAATCGAGAATCTATGGGACTCGCTTGATGTCTATCGAGTGCTTTTCTTAACTGATTCAAGCAATCGTGACCGAACGAATGAAGAACATGCCCGACTAGTTCAGGCAGTCAAGCAAAAAGATGTCAAAGAGGCATTGAAAATTCAATCTGCGCATCGTAATCACGCATTGAAAGCAATTAATCATCTACTTAGCGCATTTAGTGAAACAGACTAAGCATTAAGTGGTTTAGGTTCATCGTCTAGGCTAGGGGAGTATGACCCCACAACAGTTGGCCGCTCAAATCCGCGAAGCTGTATTAGCCGCTATTGCTCTTGGAAGCCTGGCGCTTGATTCTGGTGATGTGCCTGCGCAAATAGTGGTTGATAGACCAAAGAATCCTGAGCATGGCGACTGGTCAACAAACGTAGCAATGCAGATAAGTGCGAAAGCAAACGCAAATCCGCGCGCTGTTGCAGGGATTCTGGTTCCACTGCTTAATGAAATCGACGGTGTTTCTGGCGTAGACATTGCTGGCCCTGGCTTTATCAATATCAAACTGTCAGCTGCCAGCCAAGGTGAACTAGCTACTGCGGTTATCGCAGTAGGAAGTGCATTTGGTCGTGGTGATGCGCTTGCAGGACGAGTCATCAATATTGAGTTCATTTCAGCTAACCCAACCGGCCCACTTCATCTCGGACATACGCGTTGGGCTGCCGTTGGTGATGCAATTGCTCGAGTGTTGGAAACGCAGGGCGCAAAAGTTGCTCGAGAGTTTTATATCAATGACCGCGGTGTACAGATGGATAAGTTTGGTGCATCAGTTCAGGCTCGGGCTCTAGGTCAAGCCGTGCCAGAAGATGGTTACCACGGTTCCTACATAGATGATTTGGCCAAGCAGATTGTGGAAGCAGATGCGGGGATTCTTGAGTTAGCCGATGCCGAGCAATTAGTCGCTTTCCGTGAGGCCGCTTACAAGCTGCAGTTAGCACAGCAACAAGGTGTGCTTGATGGATTCAACACACATTTTGATGTTTGGTATTCGGAGCGGTCACTGCATGAATCCGAAGCAGTTGATCGTGGCTTTGCAACTTTGCGTGAACAAGGTCACATGTTCGAACTTGATGGTGCTACGTGGTTGCGTACAACTGATTTTGGTGACGATAAAGATCGTGTATTGGTTAAAGCCGATGGAGAATTAACTTACTTCGCCTCAGATACCGCTTATTACGTAGACAAGCGCAACCGTGGTTTTGATTTGTGTATTTACTTGCTTGGCGCAGACCATCACGGATACGTGCATCGCCTTCGCGCAGTTGCCGCGTGCGCGGGAGACAATCCAGACTTGAACATTGAAGTTCTGATTGGACAGATGGTCAAGATGATGAAGGGTGGCGAAGAAGTCCGCCTTTCAAAGCGTGCTGGCAACATCATCACACTTGAAGATTTAGTTGATGAAGTTGGTGTTGATGCCGCTCGCTATTCACTAATTCGATACCCAGTTGATTCTCCGCTAACTCTGGACCTTGATCTTTTGATTCAACGTACAAATGACAATCCGGTCTATTACGTGCAGTACGCACATGCTCGCATTGCATCGGTAATTCGAAATGCAGCAGATTTGGGAATTATTGATGCTGATCCAGCTAATTGGGTTCAAGCTGATTTTGATCCATCGCTCTTGGTACACGAACGCGAAGGCCAACTTTTAGGCCTTTTGGCCGACTATCCGCGAGTAATCACGAGCGCCGCTGAATTGCGTGAACCACATCGGGTTGCTCGTCACCTTGAGGAAATCGCAACGGGTTATCACCGGTTCTATGATGTCTGCCGCGTTCTGCCACAGGGCGATGAACCGGCAACGGCGCTAACTATTGCTCGACTTTGGCTTTGCGCAGCTGCGCGCCAAGTAATCGCAAACGGTCTAGATGTACTGGGTGTCAGCGCTCCAGAGCGAATGTAACTGCATGATTTTGGCGCCTGGATGTTTGATGAACTTTAAGTCTCTGGGACAATGAAATGGTGTTAGCACAAACTAATTTGCTAGATCCTAATATCTGGCCGAAGTCTGCCACGCGCACTAACGCTGGAGAGATTGCTATCGCTGGAGTCCCAGTTAGTCAATTGGCAGCCGAATATGGAACTCCGTTATTTGTGCTTGATGAGGCAGATGTTCGTGCTCGAGCCAAGGCTTATCACACAGCGTTCAACGATAGTGAAGTTACGACCGAAGTTTTCTATGCCGGCAAAGCCTTTATGGCAGGCAAAGTAATCAAGTGGATCGTAGAAGAAGGCTTGAATGTAGATGTATGTACAGCGGGCGAGTTAGAAGTTGCTCTGCGGGCAGGAGTCGCGCCGGAGAGAATCCTTTTTCATGGCAACAACAAAAGTATTTTTGAACTGGAGCGGGCAGTTGAAGTTGGTGTTGGCCGAATTGTGCTTGATAGCTTCATCGAAATCGAACGACTAACAAACATTGCGAGTACGCACGGCGTAACTGTGCAAGTACTAATTCGATTGACAGTCGGTGTTGAGGCTCATACTCACGAATTCATTTCAACGGCGCATGAAGACCAGAAGTTTGGCCTGTCTATCTCTTCTGGCGCTGCATTAGAGGCAGCGAGAATGGTGATTGAATCTGATTCGCTGTCGCTTTTGGGACTTCATTCACACATAGGTTCGCAAATTTTTGATGCACAGGGTTTCGAAATTGCTGCGCAACGAGTTTTTGATACTGCCGTTTCAATTCGTGAAGAACTCGATTTCACAGTTTCCGAACTCAACCTTGGGGGCGGCATGGGTATTGCTTACCTAGGCGAAGATGATCCGCTTCAAGTTGAACAAATGGCCAAAGCGCTGCACGAGATCGTGATTAAGGAATGTGAGCGAGTCCAATTCCCGGTGCCACGGCTTTTAGTTGAACCAGGTCGCGCAATCATCGGCCCAGCCGGAATAACGATCTATGAAGTAGGCACAACAAAAGACGTTGACGTGAGCGATGACAGTGCCCGCCGTTACATCTCAGTTGATGGTGGAATGAGTGACAACATTCGTACTGCGCTTTACGGCGCTGAATACACGGTGGCTCTAGCTACCCGAAATTCAACGGCTGAACTTATTAATTCGCGGGTCGTCGGTAAACACTGCGAGAGTGGCGACATTGTTATCCGTGATGCCACCATGTTTTCGGATATCGGACCTGGTGATTTACTAGCTATTGCAGCAACAGGCGCCTATTGCCGGGCGATGGCGAGCAATTACAACCACGTGGTTCGACCGGCGGTTGTCTCAGTTTTGAATGGCAAAAGTGAGGTTGTTTTGCGGCGCGAAACAATCGAAGATTTGCTTGCTTTTGATGCTGGCGTGAACTGACACTTCTTTCCTGCAGATTCACCGTCATCCGGGTGCTTGCCAGGAAAATCTTGAGAGTTTTGGTGTCAATCAAGGCTTTCTGACAGACTTAGAACCCAAGGTATTGAACTAGGAGTCATTATGTCTGCGCCAATCACAATTGCGCTGCTCGGCGGTGGCACTGTGGGATCGGCTGTAGCAAAGTTACTAGTTGAAAACTCTGCGGATTTAGCCGCTCGGATTGGTCGACCGATTCAAATCTCTGGCATTGCCGTTCGTGATGCCAACAAATCCCGCGGTTCAATCGACTCCTCATTGATTACCACCGATGCACAGACACTTGCCGCATCTGGGGCTGACATCGTGATTGAAGTTATTGGTGGAATTGAACCCGCAAAGACATTAATCGAGACCGCGATTGCCAATGGCAGTTCAGTGGTAACCGCAAATAAGGCGCTTCTTGCGGCACATGGAGCCGAGCTACACTCGAAAGCCGTGGCGGCAGGCGTTGACCTTTTTTACGAAGCTTCGGTTGCTGGCGCGATTCCGTTACTTCGCCCATTGCGTGAATCTCTAGCGGGAGACAAAATTCGCCGAATTTTGGGCATCGTTAATGGAACAACTAACTTCATCCTGAGCAAAATGTATGACGATGGCGCCGACTACGGAGATGTTCTCGCTCAGGCACAAGCTCTGGGGTATGCCGAGGCTGATCCAACAGCTGATGTTGAAGGTTTTGATTCCGCAGCTAAGGCCGCAATTTTGGCTGGACTGGCATTCCATACCAACGTGACTATCGATGATGTTTCTCGCGAAGGCATGAGCAAAGTAAGTGCTCTCGATATCGCGGCGGCTAAGTCGCTTGGCTGTGTTATCAAGTTGCTAGCCATTGCGGAGCTAACAGATGATGACAAGGGCATAATCGTGCGTGTCCATCCAACTATGGTTCCTAATAGTCATCCGCTTGCCAGTGTTCGCGACGCTTTTAACGCTGTATTTGTCGAGGCGGAGGCGGCCGGACAAGTGATGTTCTATGGCCGTGGCGCTGGCGGAGAACCAACAGCGAGTTCGGTACTTGGTGATGTGGTTGCTGCAGCTCGCAATAAAGTCGCGGGCAGCGTTGACCCTGGGCAAAGTGATTATGCAGATTTGGAAATCCACAGCATTGGCGAAGCCAAGACTTCTTACTACCTGAATTTAAGAGTTGCTGACGAATCTGGAGTTTTGGCGGCAATTTCAAACGAGTTCGCTCGTCACGGTGTTTCAATTCAGGCAGTTCGCCAAGACGATGTTGGTGATGAAGCAAATCTCATTATTCGCACCCATTCGGCGACTGATCAGGATCTGCACGCAACTGTTGTGAGTCTGCGAAACATGAGTGAAGTCCACGATGTTCTTGGTGTTATGCGGGTCGAAAATGGGGTGTCTTCATAATGGCACATCAGTGGCGTGGACTAATTGCGGAGTATCGCGACCGGTTGCCGATTAATGACGATGACGTAGTGGTAACACTTGGCGAAGGTGGGACTCCACTAGTGCCCGCATGTGAAATTTCTGAACGCACCGGGGCTGAGGTTTACCTAAAAGTTGAAGGTATGAACCCGACCGGTTCTTTCAAAGACCGCGGTATGACAATGGCTATCACTGATGCATTGCGTAATGGATCTCGCGCGGTAATTTGTGCGTCAACTGGTAATACCAGCGCATCGGCTGCGGCTTATGCGGCAAAAGCTGGAATGAAAAGTGCAGTTTTAGTTCCACAAGGCAAAATTGCGATGGGTAAGTTAGCGCAAGCAGTTGTACACGGAGCGACCATTTTGCAGATTGACGGCAACTTTGATGATTGCCTTAATTTGGCTCGCGATCTTGCGAAGCAGTATCCAGTGGCTTTGGTGAATTCAGTCAATCCCACCCGTTTGCAGGGGCAAAAGACTGCGGCTTTTGAAATTGTTGATGCGTTGGGTGATGCACCCGATATTCACTGCCTCCCTGTAGGTAATGCTGGAAACATCAGCGCATACTGGATGGGTTTCACCGAATATTTCGATGACGATATTTCAACTAAGCGCCCGAAAATGTGGGGTTTCCAAGCAGCTGGATCAGCGCCATTTGTTGCTGGACATCCGATCGAAAAACCTGAAACGATTGCAACGGCAATTCGGATTGGCAATCCAGCATCTTGGGATTTTGCGGTGGCAGCGCGTGATGAGTCGGGCGGCTTGATCGATAGCGTCACCGATGAACAAATTCTGCAGGCATATCACCTGCTAGCCGAGCGTGAAGGTTTCTTTGTTGAGCCAGCCAGTGCGGCCAGTGTTGCTGGATTGTTGCAACAAGCTGAACGTGGACTAATTCCAGCCGGGGCAAGAATTGTTTGTACCGTGACTGGCAATGGTTTGAAGGATACCCAGTGGGCCTTAAACGACGCAAAAGATCCAGTTATTGTGCCTGTTGATGTGCACCGGGCTGCTGATGCTTTAGGTCTTGCCTGATGATCAAGACCGCAACCGTAAGTGTTCCTGCAACGAGTGCAAACTTAGGTCCGGGTTTTGATTCACTTGGTGTTGCTCTTGAATTACGTGATTTAGTAACTGTCTCGCTTAGCGATATTGCTGGAGTTCGAGTTGAAGTGTCGGGCGAAGGTGCTGGAGCCCTGCCAACTGATGAAAAACATCTTGTAGCTGCAGTGTTCTTAAATGCGCTTGAGAAGTTTGGAGTTGAAATTGTTGGACTTGACTTCTCTTGCACCAACTCAATTCCGCAGGGAAAAGGCCTAGGTTCATCAGCTGCAGCGATTGTTGCAGGTTTGGCACTTGCACAGGCTATTGCGCTAGATGGCCAGGTGGATTTGGACTGGGTTTTTGCACAGGCTGCAGAATACGAAGGTCACCCAGACAATGCAGCTGCATGTGTTTATGGGGGATTAACAGTTGCATGGAAGAACGAAGTTTCACACTCTCGATCAATTGAAATTTCGCCGTCAATTCACGCGGTAGTTGGAGTTCCAACCACAGAGCTATTGACCGAGAAAGCTCGAGGTCTGATTCCGGAGTATGTGCCACATGTTGACGCTGCATTTAACGCTGCCCGAAGTGCTTTGCTAGTTGTGGGTTTAACCGAAGATCCTTCAGTGTTAGTTGAAGCAACGGATGATCGTTTGCATCAGAACTATCGAGCGCAGGCATATCCAGATTCAATATCCGCCGTAACGACCTTGCGCGGTGCAAACATTGCGGCCTGTATCAGTGGGGCTGGACCGGCCGTACTGGCATTTGCTACTGAAGATCAAATTTCTGACAGCAAAGATATCCTTGTTAATCAGGGATTTTCCGCAAATTCGTTGGCATTCGCTCTAACTGGCCTGCAGATTTCCTGACTAGATTTGCCCGCAATAACCCACAATTTGGCCGATTTTGTTGTTGATTGTGGCAAGAGCGCCGCTGGAACTGCTAAGGTTAGGCGTCGGTGAAAATCTTCACCAATGTTCCCTCGAAATCACATTTGATTCTCGTTGTTGAACTGTTCATTATCCACATCATTAAAAGGACACATACGTGACCGAGACGGTTTCCCCTGATAAAGGGTTAAGCACGATGCTTCTGCCAGAACTAAAGGCACTAGCCACAAAATTAGGCGTAGACGGTGCCACAGGAATGCGTAAGGCAGACCTCATTTCCGCAATTTCGGCCAAGCAGTCTGCAGGCGGCGCTCGACGTTCAGCAAAACGTGATTCGGGAGCGCCTAAAACTCGGGCCAAAGCTGAAGCAGCTCAAGAAGTAGAAGTATCTGATACCCCAGCCGGTTCAGACGCTGTTGAGACTAACGATGGCGACAACGAACGCCGTGGCCGTAATCGCGATCGCAACAACCGCAATGACCGCGGTGAGCGCACTGATTCAGGTGATCGCAATAACCGTAACGATCGTTCAGAACGTACCGAGCGCACTGATTCTGGTGAACGCAATAGCCGCAACGATCGCACAGAACGTACCGAGCGCACAGATTCTGGTGATCGCAATAACCGTAACGATCGCAATGATCGCGGCGACCGTAATGATCGCACTCGTGACCGTAATGATCGCAACGATCGTGGCGACCGTCGTGGCCGTGACCGCGGGGATCGTAATAGCCGCCGGGGCAACAATGACTACGACGTTGAATTCACTGAAGATGATGTGTTGTTACCAGTAGCGGGCATTGTCGACATCTTGGACAACTACGCATTCGTGCGAACCTCCGGTTACTTGCCAGGACCGAATGATGTTTACGTATCAATGGGCTTAGTCAAGCGCTTTGGCTTACGCAAGGGCGATGCAGTTACCGGCCAGGTTAAGCAGCCACGCGAAGGTGACCGTCCACAGAAGTTCAATCCACTGGTAAAAGTTGATTCAGTAAATGGTCAAGAACCAGACGAAGCTCGTAATCGGGTTGATTTTGGCAAGCTAACCCCGCTTTACCCGCAGGAACGTTTGCGTCTAGAAACAGCACCAACCAATATGAGCACTCGAATCATTGATTTAGTTGCCCCAATTGGTAAAGGTCAGCGCGGACTAATCGTTTCACCACCTAAAGCTGGTAAAACCATCATCTTGCAGGAAATCGCGAATGCTATTTCTGCGAATAATCCTGAAGTTCATTTGATGGTTGTTCTTGTTGATGAGCGTCCAGAAGAAGTTACTGACATGCAGCGTTCGGTTAAGGGTGAAGTTATTGCTTCTACCTTCGATCGTCCGGCTGAAGATCACACCACAATTGCTGAACTAGCAATTGAGCGCGCAAAGCGTTTGGTTGAAATGGGCCACGATGTTGTTGTGCTTCTTGACTCTATGACTCGCCTTGGCCGTGCTTACAACTTGGCAGCTCCACCATCTGGCCGAATCCTTTCTGGTGGTGTTGACTCTGCTGCGTTGTATCCACCAAAGAAGTTCTTCGGCGCTGCTCGTAACATCGAAGAGGGCGGTTCGTTAACAATTCTTGCGACCGCGCTTGTTGAGACTGGTTCTAGAATGGACGAAGTTATCTTCGAAGAGTTCAAGGGCACCGGCAACATGGAACTTAAGCTCGATCGTCGCCTGGCTGATCGTCGTATTTTCCCAGCTGTTGATATTGAGTCTTCGGGTACTCGCCGTGAAGAAATCTTGATGGC
>Ga0114959_10001743_pt1 | contig 18590 bp, 21 predicted proteins | sample C_130625_EF_Meta_FD_87317 | JGI IMG/M metagenome (GOLD analysis project Ga0114959, IMG submission 87317) | Freshwater microbial communities from Lake Croche, Canada to study carbon cycling - C_130625_EF_MetaG | ecosystem: Environmental > Aquatic > Freshwater > Lake | place: Lake Croche, Canada...
CCCCAGGGCGTCGGCACTGCGGGCCAGGGCATATCCCTCGCTGGAGGCCAGGGGGGCACTCAGTTGGGCCACGGCCAGGTCTGCCGCTGGCCAGTAGGCCCCCATGGCTAACCCGAGACCCAACTCCCCCAGGGCAAAGGGCGGCCAGTGGTGGGCATGGAAGAGCAGTAGGTCGCCGCCGATCGAGAGCAGCGCCGCCAGCCCCATGGGCAGGGCCAAGGGGACGCCGCGGTCGAGGGCATAGCCGCTCAGCCCCCTGGCCAGCAGGCCACCGCCACTGGCTAAGGCAAGGGCCAGGCCGATTTGTAAGGTGCCGATGCCCTCGCGGTGAAAGACCAGGGGGCCGAGGAACAGAATGCCCCCTGCCCCCACTGCGGCACAGCCCCTCACCAGGGCCACCAACCGCAGGTTGCGGGGAAATTCGAGCCACCAATCGGCCCATCTGTCCATTGTTTTTCCTCCGTAAGCAAACTCTGGCCCATGGCCTCTGGCTATTGCTTCTGGCCCTGGGGCCCCTGGCCCCCGGGCAGGCGGCGGAACGGCTCACCCTGCGCATCGGCGGCCTGGAATTGCCCCTGGAGCTACAGCAGCTCGAGGATTGGGTGCATCAACCCCAGCGCAACCGCGAATTGGGGCCCTGGTTAAACCTGCTGGAGCCAGGCCCCCGCCGGGATCTGTTGCGGCTGTTGCAGCAACCACTGCCCCTGCAGGGCAATTCCATTGGGCCCCTATTGGATAGCTGGGCCGGACAACAATTGGTGCAGCAACTCGGCACCCTGTTGCGCCCCCCGGAGCAGGAGGGGGGCCCGCTGCTGCTGGACCTGCTGCGCCAAAACAACAACATCAATGCCCTAGCCCTCCTGCGGGCGGCCCCCACCCCCAGCCTGCGCCTCGACCTCGACGCGATCACTGAGCTGGGCTTTCGCTTGCGTGGCCAATTGCAACGCCAGTTGGCCCTGCAACGGTCGCTGCGGGCCCTGGAGCTACCCCCAGTGCCCCCGGAACCCGAGGCCCTGGGCCCGGTGGCCCACCAAAATCTCCAGTTGGCGGTGGCCCATCGCCCCACGGCCCTACCCCTGGAGCTTTGGTGGCCCCAGGGGCGCCCCTTTCGCCGCCATTGGGTGTTGCTTAGCCATGGCCTTGGCGGCTCCAGTGATCAGCTGGGCTGGTGGGCCCGGGGGCTGGCGGCCCAGGGCTGGCCGGTGCTAGCGGTGCAACACAGCGGCAGTGATGGCGAGGCGGTGCGCGGCCTTCTCGAGGGCCGCCAGCGGTTGCCGGGGATGGAAACCCTGCCCGATCGGCTGCTGGACCTGCAGGCGGTTACCGCAGCGCTGGAAACGGGCAAGTTGAGTTTTGGCCCCAGCTCCGCCCCCCAGCGCTTTGTGTTGGCCGGCCATTCCCTTGGGGGCCTCAGCGATTTGCTCTGGGCCGGGGCGGAGCTGCAGCCGGGGTTGGACCAGCGCTGCCAGCGGGCCCTGCGCAGCATTCCGGTGCTGGATAGTTCTTTTCTGCTCCAGTGCCAGTTAACGGCCATTCCCCTGGCGCCGCCCTCCCCGCCGCCGCAGTTAGACGGGGTGATGGTGCTCAATGGTTTCGGCAGTTTGCTTTGGGCTAACCAAGGGTTGAGGCCCTTGACCCTGCCGGTGCTGATGGTGGGGGGCAGCCTTGATCTGATCACCCCGCCCGCCACCGAACAGCTGGAGCCCTTCCGCCAGCTCCAAAACAGCAACAGCCGCCTGGCTTTGGTGGAGGGGGCCAGTCATTTTTCGCCGGTGCGCCTCGAGCGGGAGCAGCCGCTGATGCAATTCGGGGAAGACTTGGTGGGGAAGGATCCGCTGCAGGTTCAAGCCCTGTTGTTGGAGCTGCAAAGCCGTTTTCTGGCCAGCCTGGAGGCGGGCACCCCGCCGCCGGTGGGTAAGTATGTGGAGGGGAAAGTGCGGGCCTTTGTGCTCGACCGCAGCCTGGTGAATCGGCTGCATTTTTAGTTTTTAGTAGTTGCTTCGGGTTTAGAAGCTGATGCGGGGGTCCAGCAGCGCCACCAACACATCCACCACCAGGCTCACCAGCACCACCAGGGCGGCCACCACCACCACAATCCCCTGCACCAGGGGGTAGTCCCGTTGGTTGATGGCCTCCTGCAGCCGGTAGGCAATCCCAGGCCAGGAATAGATCACTTCAATCAGCAGGGCCCCGCCAATCAGAGAGGCCACGGTGATCCCGGCGATGGTGAGCACCGGCAACAACGCATTGGGCAGGGCATGGCGCAGCACCACCTGGCGTTCGCCGATGCCGCGGCTGCGGGCAGCTTCCACGTAGTCGGAGCGCAGGGCCCGGCGCAGGTTGAGCCGCAGGGCGTTGTCAAAAATGCCGCTCAGCAGCAGGCCTAGGGTGAAGGCGGGCAGGGCCAGGTGGCGCAGGGACCCGCTTATCACCTGCCAATTGCCGCTCAGCAGGCCATCGAGCAGGTAGAAGCCAGTGCCCGTGGGGGGCACCAGGGTGGGGGGATAGCGGCCCCCCACCGGAAACCAACCCAGCCCCACGGCAAATACCAGCTGCAGCACCATGGCCGCCCAGAAACTGGGCAGGGCATAGGTGCCGATGCCATAGAGGCGCCCAGCCAGATCCAGCTTTCCCTCCGGCCGGGCAATGCCACTGAAGCCGGCCGTTAGCCCCAGCACGATGGCGATCGCCAGGGCCACCAGCCCCAATTCCAGGCTGGCCGGCAGCGATTCGCGCACGATGGCCCCCACCGGCCGGGCATTCACCAGGGAGGTGCCCAGGTTGCCGTGCAGCAGGTCGCCGAGGAAGTGCAGATATTGCAGTGGCAGCGGTTGATCAAGCCCCAGCTGGTGGCGCAGCTGGATGCGGGCGGCCTCGCTGGCGCGGCTGCCCAGCAGGGCATCCACCGGATCGCCGGGCGCCACCCGCAACAGCAGAAACACGAGGCTGGCGATCAGCCAGAGCATCACTGGGGCCAGCAGCAGCCGGCTGCCCAGGTAGCGCATTAATTGACTGCGGCGGCTCATGGCCCGGGCCTCCGGCTTAATTGGTCCAACCGCAATCGGCCGGAACCGTCAAAGCTGGGGTTGCCCAGGGGCGGCTGGGCCCAGGCCCGGGGTCGCACCAGCCACACCGGCAGGTAGGGGACAGCGGCGCCGGTGCGGCGCTGGATGCTTTCAAGCACCGCGATCCGGGCGGGCCCCTGCAGCCTTTCAGTTTGCTGCAGTTGCTGCTGCAAGCCAGGGGCCGCCCAGAAGCTGCCGCTGGAGGCGCTGGCCCCCACCAGGCAACTGCTGCCCTTGGCTTTACTGCAGGCCAACAGGGGCATTAGGTAGTTATCGGCATCGGGATAATCGCCGATCCAATCGAGCATGATCAGCTGGAAGGCCCCATCCCCCAGCTGCCGATAGGCGGTGGTGGATTCCATGCCGGTGAGGCTTAGCTGCAGGCAATCGCCCAGTTCCTGGCGCAATGACTCCTGCCAAGTGAGCGCAAACAGCCGGTCGGTGGGCACGTTGGAGCGATAGGTGAGGTTGAGCACCAGGGGCTTGGCTCCGCAATAGCCCTCCCCCCGCAACAGCTGGCGGGCGGCGGCAATGTTGTGGTTAGGCCAGGCGGCCACGGCCCCAGGGAGGCTGGGGGGCACCAGCCCCCGCAGGGGCGGCCGCAGGCCATCGCTCACCCGGCGGCCAATCTGGGCCCGGTTGAGGCTGAGGGCAAGGGCCTGGCGCAGCTTGGGATTATTGAGCGGTGGCCGATCACTGAGCAGGCTGAGGTAGCCGATCTCCAGGGCAGGCCCCGCCCCCTCCCGCAATTCCCCCCGCAGGGCCTGGTGGTGCAGGGCCCGCTGCTGGTCGGGGTCCAGGCTGGATGACAGCAGTACGTCTACATCGCGGCTCCGTAGGGCTCCATACAGCCCAGTGGAGGTGCCCATGCTCACCAGGGCGAGGCCGTTGTTGCGGGGCCGCTCCCCCCAGTAGCCCTTGAAGGGTTCGAGCCGCTGCAGTTGCGGACTATGGAAGCTCAGCCGGTAGGGCCCGGTGCCCACAAAGCCGCCGGTGAGATAGCTGCGTTGGTGTTGGCGGTAGGCCGTGGGCGACACCGGTGTGAGGTTTACCGAGCTGAGCAGGGCCGCCAGGGGGGTGTAGGGCCGGCGCAGGTTCAGCCCCAGCCGGTAGGGACCCAGCACCCGCACCGCCTCGATGCGATCGCCCACCACATAGCTGAGTTTGCCGATGGCGAGGAACCGCCGCAGGCTGAAGGCCATGGCTTCGGCATCAAAGGGGCTGCCGTCGTGGAAGCGCACCCCTTGGCGCAGGGGAATCTCCGCCCGCAGGCCATCGGCACTGAGGCTGGGCAGGGCTGTGGCCAGCCTTGGTTCGATCTTGCCGCCGGCTTTGATCGCGTAAAGGGGATCGCCCAGGGCGCTCAGCAGGAGCAGCCCGCTAACAGTGGTGGCTTGGGCGGGATCCGTGGTGTCGATGTTTCCGGATGTGGCCACCACCAGCGGGGAGTGGGGGCTATGGCTGTCGCTGCAGCCCCCTAGGCCCAGGGCGATCAGAACGCTGGCCAGCAGAAGTTTTTTCTTGGCCCGTCGCTTGCCGCCCTGCACCCCAGCCCCTGAGCAAGGCCAAGAACCTATGGCCTGAGAGGGCTATCGAAACCAGTTTCCACCACCTCAAGGGACACCTCGAAGACCGGTGAGCCCCCGTGCCGTTGCAGCGGCCAACGGCGCACCCAGCAACGCTGTTGGCGGTCGTCGATGCCGATCACCTGGTAAGTGTCTGGATCGCGCTGGAGCTGAATGCAATCGCCCTGGTGGAGGGCCATGGGGTTCATGCGATTGGCCAAATGATTCCGCAAGCCAAGAAAAAGGCAATGTCCATAATGAACCTTCCTGAAGATTTTGTGAAGATCAACGCAATTGCCCTGGTTAGAGGGTGCGTAGGCAGCTGGTGATGGCTTCCACCTCCGGCCTGGCCAGGATCGCCCCCAGGGCCCGGCGGAAGCGGGCCTCCTCCACCGCATGGGTGATCACCACGATTTCAGCGCCCGGTCCCTCCGATTCGAACTGCACGATCGATTGGAGGCTCACCTCCTCCGCCCCAAAGCAGCTGCCGATGTGGCCGATCACCCCGGGCAGGTCTGCGGCCTGGAAGCGCACGTAGTTGCGGTGGTGGGTGAGGCCACTGTCCACCAGACGACATTGCCGCCAGCTGCCGGCCGCCAGCAGTGGATCCAACTGGGTGCTGGGGCCAGCCACCTGGCGGATGGCGGCAATGTTGAGGATGTCTGCCACCACAGCACTGGCGGTGGGGCCGGCGCCGGCGCCGGGGCCGTAGAACATCACCCGCCCCACCGGTTCCCCCTCCACCAGGATCGCGTTGTTCACGCCATTAACTCCCGCCAGGGGATGGTCCTTGGGCAGCAGGGTGGGATGTACCCGCACATCAAGCACTTCAGTGCCATCGGGGTCACTGCCCTGCCGTTGGGCCACCGCCAGCAACTTCACACTGAAACCCAGTTCGCGGGCGTAGTCGATGTCGCGGGTTTGGAGTTGATCGATGCCTTCGGTGGGGATCGCTTGGCGATCCACGAGTCCGCCGTAGGCAAGGCCGGCGAGGATGGCGATCTTGTCGGCGGCATCACCGCCTTGCACATCGGCGGCGGGATCGGCTTCCGCGTAGCCAAGGGCCTGGGCATCGGCGAGCACTGCGCCGTAGCTGGCCCCCTCCTCGGCCATGCGGCTAAGGATGTAATTGGTGGTGCCGTTGATGATGCCGCTCACCCGCTCGATGCGGTTGGCCCCCAGGGATTGCTTCAGCGGTTCGAGGATCGGGATGCCGCCGCCCACGGCCGCCTCCATCAGCACGTAAACGCCTTTTTCGGCGGCGGCGGCGGCGATCTCTGCCCCGTGGCGGGCGATCACCGCCTTGTTGGCGGTTACCACCGGTTTGCCGGCGGCGATGGCGGCCAGGATCAGGCTGCGGGCCGGTTCGAGCCCCCCCATCACCTCCACCACGATCTCCACGGCCGGATCAGCCACCACGGCGGCGGGGTCGGTGCTGAGCAGCGCCGCTGGCAATTCAATGGGCCGTGGCCGGCCTAGGTCGCGCACGGCCACCCGTCGCAACTGCAGTTCCCGCACCAATGGATGGCGCCCCTCCGGGCTGGCCAGGATCTGGGCCACCCCGGCCCCCACGGTGCCGAGCCCCAATAGACCGATTCCAATGGCCATGGGGCCTCAGCAGTTGGCTGCGATCTTAGAAATCAACCGTCGGCAAGGGCTGCCGCCTGGGCCTGCATGTGGCGCAGGATATTCAGGAAGCCGTTGGCCCTTGAGGGGGTGAGGCTGGCCTGGAGGCCGGTTTCTGCCATGAAGGCTGGATCCACCGCCAGCACCTGGCTGGGGCTGAGCCCACTGAGCCCCTGGATCAACAGGGCCAGCAGCCCTTTGGTGATCTGGGCATCGGCATCCCCTTGCCACTGCAATAGGCCTTCGCTGAGTTGTGGCTCTACAAAAACCTGCGACACACAACCCTTTACCCGGTTGGCTTCGCAGTGGATTTCCCTGGGGGCTGGCGGCAGTTTCTTGGCCAGCCAGAGCACATATTCGTAGCGCCGCTTGGGGTCGTCGCTGCTTTTCAGCTTGGCAACGATCGCATCAAGGGCGGTGCTGCCGCTGCTGACCATGGCTGAGGCGTCCTGTCATCGCCAGTGTGCCGCCCAGGGCCCCCAGGCCGATCAACCAATGGGCCCAGCTGCGTTGGTGGCTGGCCCGGGGGCCATTGAGTTCGAGGTAATCGCGGTGGCCCGGGCCCCCATCAATCACCAGTTCCCACTGGCGGGAGGCTTGGGCGGGCAATTGGGCGCTGAAGCGGCCATCGCTGCCGGTGCGGCCCAGCTTGAGGCTTTTGCTGCCATCGGGGGATTGCAGTCGCACTTCGGCATCGGCCAGCGGTTCACCGCTGGAAAATTGAGTGCGCAGCTCGATCAGGCCACTGGCCTGGAGGGCAGTGAAATTAGTTTCCACCCCGTGGGCCCAGGCGGCAGAAGGGGCCATGGCCATGGCACCGGCCATGGCAGCACCCAAACCCAGCAGACAGGCGCCTAGGGGGGGGGTAAATGAAGTATTGGTCTTAGAAATAATGGTTTTAGAACCTGCTGGCTGCGTAGTAGTTCGCTGAGTAGTAATTGGCTGCATGGTGAGATCGCCCATGGGGCGACCCTAGGCACAACTCAAAAGTTTGACCAGCTGTTGGTGGCTCGGTCGTGGCGGCCTGTTTGCACCATGCCCACCATTGAGCCAATCATCAAACTGAGGGCTTGCTGGGGACGCTGCTGGCCAGCGGCGCCCGCGCTTTTGGTTTGGTGCTGGGACTGGGAGGCGGAATTGGACACCGGCAAACCCCTGGGGGCACTACGAGCAACCCCGTCATGGTGACAAAGCCAGCCCCCAAGCGAAGTGTTTCGCATGGTTACTTAACACTGCTGTTACCAAGCGTCCTTGGGGCTGGGGCTACTGCACCCAGCTGAGCCCCTGTTCAGTGATCCAGCCCTGGAAGGGGATGTCCCAGGGGTCCCTGGGTAGCTGGGCCCGCACGAAGGCCTGGGGCAGCACCACCAGGGCCGGCACTGCCCCCCACCCAGGGTCGGCCCGCAGCCGGTCATACCAACCACCCCCGGAGCCCAGGCGGATGCCCCGTTGATCCACGGCCAGGGCCGGCACCAGCAGCACAGCTAGTTCCTCGGCGGCCAGGGGCCGCTGCCGCCGGGGGGAGGGGATGCCGCAGCTGTCTGGTTCCAGAACGGTGTCGGCGTGCCAAGGCAAGAAACACAGCCCACTGGGCTCCGTGCGCGGAAGGGCCAGGGGTAAGCCCTTGCTGGCCAGGGGACGCAGGTCGGGTTCGCCGGCCAGGGGCCAGAAGCTGGCGATGGAACCCGGACGCTTTTTTAATAACCCAGGCAGCAGCGCATCAAGCTGTTGAATGATCGCTAGATCGCTATCCCTAGCTGCAGAATTCTTACGGGGGGGCATATTCCTAGATGAACTTTCCCTTGGTTCACTACGGCAAGCTTCACTACGCCCAGTTGCACCGGGGCTGGCTGGAAAATTCCTGGCTGGAACATCATTAGCTGGAACATCACTGGCTGGAATATCACTGGCTGCAAAATCAGCACAAGCAAGCCGTTCATTCCTTTGGTTGCGTAGCTGTTTGCGCAGCTGATCTTTGCTCTCCATGGGCAGCTAGCGGTTAGGGAAGAGGGTGATTGTTCTGCATTTTGCCAGCTTTCGGTGCGCCAGATTTCAATGCGCAAGACAGCAATTGGTCTACTGGCAATCTTTCTGGCTGCTCTCTAGCTTCCGCAATCCATTTTCCAGCAAGCTATCCGGTTGCTCTTTAGCTCCGTGCTATCCATCTAACCCCAATCTGGTTAATTCCAATCTAGGCAATTCCACTCTGGTTAAGCCTAGGCTAGCTAAGCCTAATCTAACTAATTCTAATCTAGCTAAGCCTAATCTGGTCAAGTCTGGTCAAGTCTGACCAATCCTGATTAAGCCCGATTAAGTCTGATTAAGCCTCATTGGGCCTGGCTTAGTCTTGCTTGGTCCAGTCTGGCCGCCTGCGAGCCAACAAGCAACTATCTAAATCTAAACCTACACCTACACCTACACCTACGCCTACATCTATATCTACATCTGCGTCTACATCTGTATCTATACCTGCGTCTACATCTATGCCTGTCTATCAATCTATCTATCTATCAATCTATCAACCTATTAATCTGCATCCATCTGGCTTTATTCGTATTATTTTGTCTATCTGCGTTGTTCGATTTCTGTCAGTCAATGTTTGTATTTGTGCCTGGTTGAAGCTGTTGGCTAAGCCTGTTTTTGCCCAAGGCTCCCAGCTCGGCCCCTATGGAAAATGACCCTAGTCATCTGACCCTGGTCATTTTCCATAGGGGTGGCGGAGCATGGTTTCCCTTCGGAGCATGGGCAGCCTTCGGGGAATAGTTACCCTTCGGGGAATAGTTACCCTTCGGAGGATGGTTTCCCTTCGGGGCATAGTTCCCCCTCTGGGCATAGTTCCCCAGGCACGCATAGGTTGCCGGGTCAAGGGCTCAGGAGCAGTCACCCCAGGGTGGGGGTTGATTCGGGGGCCAGCCCGAGGGTGGATTCAGCGGTGGGTTCAGCGTTGGAACCAGGCGGTGAGGGCCACGGCTAGGGCGTCGGCGGCATCATCGGGTTTGGGCCGCTTATCTAGGTCGAGTTCGCGCATTACCGCATCTTGAACTTCGCTCTTTTCGGCGTGGCCAGAGCCCGTTAGGGCCAGCTTTATTTGCATCGGTGGGTATTCCACCACCGGAATCTGAAAGCGACTAAGGGTCATCATCAACACCCCCCGGGCCTGCACCACGGCGATCGTGTTGCTGGATTTGTAGAAGAAAAACTTCTCCACCGCCGCCAGTTCCGGTCGCATGCTGCGCAGCAGCTGGCGCATATCCCTGGCGATTTCCACCAGCCGTTCCCCCTCTGGTCGGCCGGCTTCGGTTTGGATGATGCCGCAATCCAGCATCCGTTGGGGGGGACCGGTGTCAATCAAGCCGTAGCCCACCCGGGCTAGCCCAGGATCAATGCCGAGAATGCGCACCTCAGCTGGCTAGGGCCAGCTGGAAGGCGTCGCGGTCTGCGGGGTTGAGGCCAAACACCTGGCAAAACACCTTGATTACCCGGTCCCCGGAATCCACGGCCTCCAGGGGATCCTTGCGCAGGCGATGGCGCAGGCAGCAGGCCACCACCCGGGCCACGTCTTCATCAGTGACTTCAAGCCGTTGTTCAAAGGCGGCCAGGGCCCGGGCCGCCCGGTTGGTAACGATGTCGCCGCGCAGGCCATCCACATTCAGCTGGCCGCACACCTCAGAAATCTTCAGGCGCAGGTCAGGATCGAGCTGCACCTGGGGTAGCCGTTGCTGGGCCGCCACCACCTGGCCTTGGAGCTGTTGTTGGGCGGCCTCCACCTGCTGCAGGAAGGCGTCGGGGTTTCCGTCAAAACTGCTGCGTTGGTCCACCACCTGCACCCGTTGTTCCGGGTCGCGCACGGTGCGCACCTCCACGCTCATGCCAAAGCGGTCGAGCAGTTGGGGGCGCAGTTCCCCCTCCTCGGGGTTGCCCGAACCAATCAGCACAAACCGGGCCGGGTGGCGCACGGAAATGCCCTCCCGTTCCACGGTGTTCCAGCCGGAGGCGGCGGAATCGAGCAGCACGTCCACCAGGTGGTCGTCCAGCAGGTTCACCTCATCCACGTAGAGCAGGCCCCGGTTGGCCTTGGCCAGCAGGCCCGGCTCAAAGGCGCGCACCCCTTCCCCCAGGGCTTTTTCGATGTCGATCGTGCCGCAGAGCCTGTCTTCAGTGGCCCCCAGGGGCAGGTCCACCATCGGCACCTGGCAGCTGGCCTCGTTTAGGGCTTCGCCGCGGCTTAGCCGTTCACGCACCTCGCTGCTTTGCAGGTCGGGGTCGGTGGGGGAACTGTTGTAGGGATCGCCTGCCACCACAGGGATCTCCGGCAGCAGATCGGCCAGGGCGCGGATCGTGGTGCTCTTGCCCGTGCCCCGATCCCCCATGATCATCACGCCGCCCACGCGGGGATCGATCACGTTGAGCAGCAGGGCGAGCTTCATCTCCTCCTGGCCAACGATGGCGGTGAAGGGGTAGACCCTGCGCTTGAAGGCCTGAGTCACGGACAACGCTCAAACAACTGGGAAAGCATCCCCCATGGGGGGTCGCTCAAGTTCCGGATTGTTTCACAGGCGCCACCGGAGAGACAGTGAGCACCTGCACCGGGGTGATGTCTGCCGGAATGATCAGGCGCAGGCGCAGGTTGCGCTGCTCGCCGGGGGCGAGGCCCACGGTGCCCAGGGGCGGCGCCTGTTCCCCCTGGCGCAGCACCAGATGGAAGAAGCGGCGGCCGGGGGCGCCATCAAGGCCGCGCACTTCCACGGTGCCCCGGAAAAAGATCGGCTTGCCGGGCGGCGTCTTGAAGCGCAAGCCCCCTTCGGCCCGGTCACTTTTAAGCGGTGACTCCAGGGCAATCGCCAGCTGTTGCGGCTGTTTGCCGTTGTTGCGCAGGGGCAGATCCAGGTCGTATTCCACCCCGTAGTTGCCGTGGGCCTCCCAGGCGGTGTTGGGATAAAACACCTTTAGGGGCGCCGATTGCACCTGGCCGGTGCCAAAGCTGCCCCGCTGCAGGCTGGCGATCGGCCAGGAGATTGGCTGGTCGCCAATGCTCAGGTGCTGGCTGCCGGGATCCGTGAGCCGGGCCTTCCAGAGGCGCCCCACCTGCACGCCGCTAACGCGGGAATAGATGATCGGCCCGCCGCTGCCCTTGGGGCTGGGGGCGTGTTCCTTTTCACTCAGCTCCCCATCCAGCAGGGCCAGCCACTGCTCCTTGCTGGGGGCGGTGTCGCCGATGCTGGCCAGGGTGGCCAGGGATACGGGGCCGTCGCTCTCAAAGCGCACCTGCAGGGTGCGGCCGTTAAGCAAGGGGTCGAGGCCCTGCACCGGGATCGGCAGGCTTACCAATAGATCCGTGGCCTGGGGGGCCAGGCTCAGGCTGCTGGGGAGCGCCGGCGGCCGGGGGGCGCCGGCCAGTAGATCGCCAGCCACTCGGCCGCCGGGGCCCGAGTAAACACTGCTGCCGTCGTGCTCCAGCTGGCCCGGCAGGGGCAGGAAGGGGGCATCCGGTTGGGAGAGCCAGCTGGCGCCGGAGGGGATGCGCAGTACCACCGGTTTGTCGCTGCGGTTGCCCACCAGCACCCCCAGCCAAAGGGTGCTAGCCGCCTTGGGGCCGGAGCCAGCAAAAATATGGTGGCTGAACAGCTCGAAGCTGCCCTCCAGCGGCTGGTTGAGGTGGGCTGCGGCCTGGCCACGGCCTTTGCCGTTGAAGGTGGAAAGCAGGATCCCTGGGCCCTTCACCACCTCAGGGTTGTTGTCGTTTACCAGCAAGGTGCGGTCCAGCTGGCCGGGCAGGGCTCGCACCTGCTGGGGCCTGAGGATCTCGCTGGGGGCCGGGGCGGGGCTTTGGCCTGGGGCCAGGGTTTGGGCCTTTGCTGGCATTAGAAGGGCCAACGGAATTGCAAGAGCCAGCGGCCCAGCCAGGGCAAGGGTCATTGCTTTCTTTGGGCAGTTGCTCCAGAGCGAAGCAGAAACAAAGGGGTGGCTCATTTCACTAACGCCTTAGCGCTGGCAGCTGCCATGGCGCGGATCAGGTCGGTGCTGCGGGGGTCATTGAACGGACCCTTCACCATGAAGGAAGCCACGGCCCTACGGCCATCGGGCAGTTCGATCAGGGCTGAATCCACATAGGCGATGCCGATGTCGCCGGTTTTGTTGTAAGCCCGCACCCCTTTGCTCTGCAGGGCTTCGTTGGTGCTGCCCTCGCCGCCGCCCAGGCCGTTGAGCAAACCGGTGGGGATGAGGGTGTCGGTGTGGGAGGTGCCTAGGGTTTCGCGGAATAGGTCGCGGCTGCGCACCGACAGGTTTTTGCCGGTGTCCACCAGGGCAATGGAGCGGGCCTGGTCCCTTGGGGTGGTGGTATTTCGGCCCTCCAAATCTGGGAGCCAGTTATTGATCACCGTGCCGGTGAGGCCCAGCTCCATAAACCGGGTATTAAGGGCGGTTTTACCGCCCAGCCGTTGGATCAGCAGGTTGGTGGCGGTGTTGTCGCTCACCCGAATCATTTCGGTGGCCACCTCGTGGAAGCTGAATTTGCTGCCCAACGGTTGGCCGCCCATCCAGCCGGAACCGCCCGCCGCCACGGTTTTGTTGAGGCTGAGCCGTTCATTGAGCCGCACCTTGCCCTGGTCCACCGCCTCGAGGGCCGCCAAGAGGATCGGCGTTTTGATCGAACTGGCCGCCGGCAGGGGCTGGTCGGGGTGCAGTTGGGCAAAGCTGCCGTCGTCTAGCACCAGCACAAAGGCCCCCACCTTTAGATCCGGCTGCCGGGCCGCCAGCTGGACCAGCTGGGCGCTGAGCTGGCTGATTTCCTGGCGGGCTTCAAATTGGCCCAGGCCCTTGCTGGGCACCACGCTGGTTACCTGGCGGCTGGCGCTGCTAAGCCGTGGCGCCAGCAGCTTCAAGGCGGTGCCAGTGATTACCCCCAGGGCAATGCCCAGGATCAAGAGCCTCAGCAGCAGTAAGAGCGGCTTACTCCAGCCGCCCTCCGCCCTGGGGGCCCTGCGCTGGCTGGGATGAAATCGCTTCGACACGGCTACCCGCATGCGCCGCCCAACTTAACCAGGTCCATCGGAGCTGCCATGGCGACTGGCCCAGCGCAGTTGGCGCACCATGCCCCGCAGCAAGGCGACATCGTCTGCGCTGGCTTCGGCCCGCAGCAGCAGCTGGCGCAGTTTTGCCATGCGGGCCCTGGCGGTGTGGGGGTAGAGGAAGCCCACCTCCAGCAGCAGGGCCTCGGCGTCGGTGAGGGTGGCCTCCAGGGCCCCTTGGGGGGGCAGGGCAATGGGGCTGACTGCGCTGCTGGGGCCAGGGCTTTGGCGTTGCTGCTCCAGGGTTGCCAGGCAGATGGCCACCGCATGGGAAAGGTTGAGGGAGCCGTAGCTGGGGCCGGTGGCAATCCGCAGCAAACGGCCGGCCTGGTCCAGTTCGTCGTTGTGGAGGCCGTGGTCTTCGCGGCCAAATACCAGGGCAACGTTGGCGGGGCCCATTTGCGGTTCCATTAGCCAGGCCAGGGCTTCCGCTGGGGCCAGGTGGGGCCTTTCCTGCTGCTCCCGGCGGCCCGAGCAGGCCAGCACCCGCCCACAGTCGGCCAGGGCCTCGGCCAGCCGATCAAAGCATTGGGCCCCGGCCAATTGCTGGCCGCCCCGCACCGCCATCAGCCGCGCCTGGGGGTCGTTTGGATCGCAACGGGGGGCCACCAGCCGCAGCTGGCTGATCCCATAGTTGGCGCAAAGCCTGGCGACGCTGCCCACGTTGAGGGGGCCGGCGGGCTCCACCAACACCAGCACCACCTTTGCCGTCACTGGAGGCTGTGCAGGTAGGCCAGCAGGTCGGCCATGGTTTGGGGATCCGGTTGGAACTTGGGCATGGGCGGGGTGCGACCGCTGATCACCTGCTGGATAAGGGCGGGATCGCGTTTGCGTTGGCTTACCCCATGCAAATTCGGCCCCACCAGCCCCTGGGCGGCAATGCCATGGCAGCCGGCGCAGTTGATCAGAAATAGCTTGGTACCCCGCTCCTGGTCGCCCCTCAGGGCCAGGCTGCTGCGGGTGTAAGGGTCTTGGGCGCTTTGCCTCAGCAGCAGCAGGCCCAGGCAAAGGGCCGCCGCCAGGGCCACCAGCACCAGGGCGGGGATTAGCCCGCGCCGGGGCGGTGGGGTTAAAACCTCACTACTCGTCAAAGGGTCACAAGTGGGCGACATCGCTCACCAGATTGGCGTGTCGGTCGATAGATTGCAGGGCCAAGTTCTCCCCTGGATCCGGTCCATGATCGAACCCCTGCTCTGCGGCATCGTTCTGGGTCTGGTTCCCGTCACCCTGGTGGGCCTGTTTGTGGCTGCCTGGAACCAGTACCGCCGGGGCGGCAGCGCCCTGGGCGGCTGAGCCCTCAAGGGCTGAATCCTCCCTAATCCATTGCAGCACCAGGGTGCGGCCGTAGCGGCGCCGGCCCCTTTCTTGCCAGCCCCTGGCCAGGGTTGGCGGTGATTCGGCCGCGGCCTCCAGCCAAACTTCGCCCCCCGGGGCTAACCAATTGCCAGCGCTGATACCTTCCATGATCGCCCCGTAGAGCCCGGCGGCGTAGGGGGGATCGGCATAGATCAGGTCAAACTTTTCAGGGGCCGTTTGCTTTAGCCAGCGGCGCAGGTCGCGGCAATCCAGTTGCCAAAGGCCGTTAAAGCGGGGGCCTAGCCCCTCCAGGTTGCGGCGGGCCACTGCTGCCACCTGGCGGTTTTGCTCCACCGCCTGCACCCGCGCTGCCCCATGCAGTAGCGCCTCACAGGCCATGGCGCCGCTGCCGCTGCAGAGATCCAGCCAGCGGCAACCGCGCAGCCGCGGGGCCAGCACATTCATCACCGCCTGGCGCACGATGGCGGTGGTGGGTCGGGCGCCAAGGCCGGGCGGACTCTGCAGGCGCTGACCGCTGCTGAGGCGCAGGCTCATGGCAGATGGCGGAGCCAGCGCTCCAGCAGGGCCAGCCCCTCCTGGCCGGATTTTTCCGGATGGAACTGGGTGGCCTGCAGGGCCCCGCTGCCCACGGCGGCCACCACGCTGCTGCGGCCATAGGGGGCCCTGGCGGTGATGCAGCCGGGGTCGCTGGGCACGGCGGCGAAGGAATGGACGAAATACATCCAGGGGGCCGCGGCCCCCGTCAGCAGCAACGGCGAGGGGCTGGCCGCCAGCAGTGGCGCCCAGCCCATATGGGGGCACTGTTCATCCGGTTCGTTCGGCAGCGCTTCCACCCGCCCTTTGAGTAGGCCGAGCCCGAGCCTTTGCCCCTCGGCACTGGCTTCAAAGAGCAATTGCAGCCCCAGGCAGATCCCCAGCAACGGTTTTTCCTGCTGGTGCCATTGGCGCAGCGGTTCCACCCAGCCCGTGGATTCGAGCCGTTCCATGGCCGGATCAAAGGCGCCCACCCCAGGCAGCACCAGGGCCTGAACGCCGCTTAGCTCGCTGGGCTGGCTGAGCCGTTGGGGGTTGGCGCCCAGGTGGCTGAGGGCCTTCTCCACGGAGTGGAGGTTGCCCATGCCGTAGTCGATTACGCCAATCATGGGGCGCACCCCAGCCTTTGTTCTGGATGTTGCAGGGGGGGGCAGGGGGGCAGCTCCAGGCCGTTGAGATGCTGGATCAATGCATAGAGGCGCCCCATCTGGCGCTGGTCAAACCAGAACTGGAGGCAATCGCCTGTAGCTCCGCCGTTATTGAGGTTGGGGACCCGGCTGATCTCGCCCCCAAGCACCAGGTCTGAGAACTGGGCATTTATTAGCTTTAGCTCCGCCTCCGGCAGGGGGCAGTGGAGCAGCAGCTGCAATTGCTCGCCGCGGAAGCGGCTGGAGTGGAACACCCGGTAGAAGTGCTTCACCTGGCCCAGGGCTTCCCCGGCGCTATGGGCCGTGCCGTAGAGGCAGTTGTCTTGGGGGGAAATCAGGCCCCGGTCCCCAAGGGCCCGATCCACGTAGGTGTGCCAGCGTTCCCAGTAGGCGTCGCCCTCGGGGCAGAGCAGCACAATCGGCACCGGCGGATTCTTAGCGGTTTGAATCAGGGTGAGACCTTCAAACAGCTCATCAAGGGTGCCGAAACCGCCCGGTAACACCACCACCGCATCGGTTTCCTTGAGGAAAAACAGCTTGCGGGTATGGAAATAGCGAAAGGTGAGCAACCGCGGGTCCCCTTCGATGAAGGGGTTGGCCGAGTGCTCAAAGGGCAGCTGCACATTGAGGCCAAAGGATTGGCCAGGGCCCGCCCCCCGGTTGGCTGCCTCCATCACGCCGCCGCCGGCCCCGGTCATCACCTCAAAACCAGCGGCCACCGCCTCGGCGGCCAGTTCGATGCTTAGGCGATAAACCGGGTCGTGGGTTGGGGTGCGGGCCGAGCCAAACACCGCCACCTTGCGGGTGTGGCGGTGGGGATGGAAAACGGCAAAGGCGTCTGCCATGTCGGCCAAGGTGCCCCTAATTATTTCCCAGTCGGCGGCATCGGCCTCGGAGCGGCTGATTTGCACCAGGGTTTCCAGCACTTGGCTGGCCACGGCCCCATGGGCGTGGTCATCGAGTTCCTGGGCGAGGCTGCTGAGGTGGGTCCGGATGGCCTCCGGCAGGGGACCAGCCACTCAGAGATATTTGGAGATGGTGCCCGAAAGGGTGGTTTTGGGCACGGCACCCACCACGGTGTCTACCTTCTGGCCGCCTTTAAACACCATCAGCGTGGGGATGCTGCGGATGCCGTATTGGCTGGCCACGTTGGGGTTTTCATCGGTGTTGAGCTTCACCACCTTGATGCGGCCCTCAAATTCCTTGGCGATTTCATCAACGATCGGCGCCACCATGCGGCAGGGACCACACCAGGGGGCCCAAAAGTCAACCAGCACAGGCACGTCGCTTTGCAGCACGTCCTGGTCGAAGGAAGCATCCGTGACAGCAGCGGCGCTCGACATCGCAGATAGGTGATCGGGCTAGGAATCTAGCAATGGTGCCTGTAGACCCCTGGTGCCGCCTTTGGCAAGAAAATTACAAAAGCCCGGACGCGCCGGGCGGGTGGTGTGAGGAGTGTGAGGCCGAAGCCGCACGGGTGCAGGCTAGCGCCGGCGACCACCAAGACTCTTGCTAAGACTCTTAGTGAGACTGGCTGAAAGCTTTACTTGCCCATGCCCAGTTGCTGGGCCTTTTGGTAAACCTTGCCCTCGGTGAGTAGGGAAGGGGCCACCACCACCTCCACCTGCTGCATCTCCTTGAGGGTGCGGGCCCCCAGGGTGCCCATGGAGGTGCGGATGCAGCCCAGCAGGTTTTGGGTGCCATCGTCGAGGCCGGCGGGGCCGCGCAGGATCTGTTCGAGGCTGCCGGTGGTGCCCACCTTGATGCGGGTGCCCCGGGGCAGCACCGGGCTAGGGGTGGCCATGCCCCAGTGGAAGCCGCGGCCGGGGGCTTCTTTGCTGCGGGCAATCGGTGAGCCGATCATCACGGCATCGGCCCCACAGGCCAGGCATTTGCAGATGTCGCCACCGGTAACGATGCCGCCATCGGCCACCACCGGCACATAGCGGCCGCTGCGTTGGGCGTATTCATCCCGGGCGGCGGCGCAATCGGCCACGGCGGTGGCTTGGGGGATGCCCACCCCCAGCACGCCCCGGGAGGTGCAGGCGGCGCCGGGGCCAATGCCCACCATCACCCCGGCGGCCCCGGCTTCCATCAACTGGAGGGCCACCTCATAGGTGACGCAGTTGCCAAGGATCACCGGCACCCCAAGCTCGCGGCAAAGCCGGCCCAGGTCGAGGGTTTCCCGGCCTTCGGGGCCGATGTGTTCGGTGGAAACCACCGTGGCCTGCACAAAGAACAGGTCGGCGCCGGCCTCAGCCACGGCCTTACCAAACCGCAGGGCCGCCGCTGGGGTGGCACTGACGGCGGCGATGCCCCCCTGGGCCTTGATCTCCTGGATCCGTTGGCGGATGAGTTCCTCTTGCACCGGTTGGCTGTAGAGGTCTTGCATCAGCGGCACAAAGGCCTCTTTGCCCACGGCTGCAATTCGATCCAGGGCGGGGTTGGGGTCGGCGTAGCGGGTTTGCAGGCCCTCAAGATTCAGTACCCCCAGGGCGCCTAGCCGGGAGAGTTCCACGGCCATGGCCACATCAACCACGCCATCCATGGCAGAGGCGATGATTGGAATCTCCCGTTCGATGCCCCCCAAACTCCAGCGGCTGTCGGTGACCTCGGGGTCCACCGTGCGGCCCCCGGGCACCAGGGCGATCTCATCGATGCCGTAGGCGCGGCGAACGGTGCGTGACCGACCCAGCTGGATGTTCACCAAGAACCCCTTCCGTAGTGAAACGTCAAGTTATCAATCAGCCGCGACCGCTAAACGAC
>Ga0114959_10001745_pt1 | contig 18577 bp, 12 predicted proteins | sample C_130625_EF_Meta_FD_87317 | JGI IMG/M metagenome (GOLD analysis project Ga0114959, IMG submission 87317) | Freshwater microbial communities from Lake Croche, Canada to study carbon cycling - C_130625_EF_MetaG | ecosystem: Environmental > Aquatic > Freshwater > Lake | place: Lake Croche, Canada...
AGCTCTTGGCTGTCGATTCGGTAATAACTCGGCTGGTCGGCATCCATGATGTGGGTGCGCAGGACCGGCAACAACGCCTCAAACCGCTCGATGGTGTCGGTGGTCTCCAGCAAGCGCTGTTTGTTGATGTTTTCCATGCTCAGCAGGTTCGCGATCGTGAAGCTAAGCGCCACCGGGTCCGGAGGGAAGACGACCTGCACCCCAAACTCCTGCCGCTCGAATAATCTTTGCACGAGCACTTCAAACTCTTCGCGAGCCTGTTCCAGCAGAAATGCCGCCCGATCCGGATCGGAAACCGGTTCTTCTTCGACGGGCTCCACCAACCCGATCAAGTGAGCCTCGCGATCATCGAGGTGACGAATCCGGAAACGTCGCTCACCCTGAACATAGATGTCCATGCGCCCGTCATCGTAGTTGTGGACCTCTTTGATGCGAACGGCCGTCCCGACTCGGTAGGGGTCGGCGATCTCACCCACCTCAAAACCGCTACGGATTAGCACGATTCCGAACGGAGAATCGGCGGCGATGCATTCCCTTACCATCGATTGGTATCGCTCTTCAAATACATGGAGTTGGATACTCGCGTAGGGAAAGAGAACGGTATTCAGGGGGAATAGCGGTAATTGCTCTAGGCCTCGCACAAAATCCATATGAACTTGACGGTTAGAAACGCCCTCCCGATGAAGAATCAAGTCATTATAGCTTCCGAAAGAGGTGGGCGGAAGGCAGGCTGAAAAGGTACGATTCCCGCGTGTCTACAGATGCGGTGATGGCCCCCGGAGGGGGAGACGAGAACGAGAGGCTGCGAAAGCAAGTTCGCGAGCTACAAGAACGCGTTAACCAACTGGAAACCGATAAGAATCTGCCCGGGACTCGCTCGGCGGAGAACGATGTCACCCCGCTCAGCGAAGCGGACGTTACCTTGCGTCGCTTGGTGCATCGCATTGCGATGATTTTGCAGGCAGAGAAGATCGTAATCATGTTTTACGATCAAGAATCGGGAGAGCTGCTTGGCATACCGCCCGCATTAGGAGTAGATGACGAGCACCTGAGAGCTTTCCGCGTTCGCGCCAGCCAGGGCGTTTCGGGAGAAGTTTTTAGGAATGGCGAGCCCATTATTTTCCACGACGCGTTGACCGATCCGCGCACGCAGAGAGATCCATTCGGGCTTCTTCACGTTCGAAATGGTCTGACGGTTCCTCTCGTCATCGAGAAGCGCGACGAGGAGAATCGGGTCACCGAACGAAACACGATCGGTGTGTTGCACGCCTTCAACAAGCGGCACGGCGATGACTTTAACGATGAGGACGTTCGACTCCTTGAGCGAATGGCACGCAATGTTGGCTCGATCATTGCCAACTTGCAACTCTACCGAGAGGTCGTTGAAGAGAAGGAAGAGCTTGCGCAGACGTTCGAGTCCCTTAGTGCCGCTCTGATTCTGGTTTCTGCCGAAGGGCGGTTGTCTCAGGCCAATTCGTCCGCCCGCGCCGTATTCGGACTGGGAGCCGAGTCGATTGGAAAGGGCGCCAAAGATCAGATTCAAAACGACGACCTGTGGTCTTTGGTAGAGGAAGCTCACCGTGGCGGGGAAGGCAGTAAGCGCGATCTCAACCTGACGATTGCCAACTCGGAGCGAATTTTCGAAGCGCAGGCCGCTCAGGTCCGCGGCGAAGATGGTCGTGATTTGGGCGTGGTGGTCATCATGCAAGACGTGACCGATATCAAGAATATCGATCGCATGAAGTCCGGCTTCGTAGCCATGGCATCGCACGAATTGCGAACGCCGCTCACCGCCATCAAGGGCTTTTCTTCCACCTTGCTCGAAGGGCTGGACGACGATATTTACAGCAAGGAAGATCAGCGAGAGTTCTTGGGAATTGTGGTGCACGAGTGCGACCGTCTCCGACGGCTCATTGATGACTTGCTAAACACCAGCCGCATCGAAGCGGGCGAATCACTGACGCCGGATTACACTGAAATTGATCTTCAGGATCTGCTCGATAAGTCGGCGAAGGTTCAGAATCAGGCCAGCACGACGCATGACGTCAAGCTGAAAATACACAACGAGCTTCCCGCGACAATTATCGGTGACCGAGATAAGTTGGATCAGATTCTGACGAACCTGCTCAACAATGCGATCAAATACTCCCCGGGCGGAGGCGACGTCATCATCCACGCCACCTACGAACCGGAGACGGACACGATCCTCTTTGGCGTTCAGGATCATGGATTGGGCATTCCGAAGGAGCACCTCGGCAAGGTGTTTGAGAAGTTCCACCGGGTGAATAACGACGATAACCGAAAGATTTACGGTACGGGCCTTGGCTTGTTCTTGGTGAAGCACTTGGTCGATCGCGTTCACTTGGGCCAAATTTGGGTCGACAGCGAAGTTGGTAAGGGATCCACCTTCTTGGTGCGAATTCCCGCCAAGTTGGACATCGAAAAGGCAAAAGAACTGAACGGCTAGAGGCAACTATGAGTACCGGACCGATGGCAAACCTGGCGCAGATTGTCGACGCTAAGACCAAGCGGATCTCAAGCTTTGATCGGTCGGGTGGCAATGCCGATTTCGTTGCCATCGACGCGGGGCAAACCAAAGATCTCGCCGTGATCGAAGGCGCGGGCATCATCAAGCACATCTGGGTGACGCTCTCAAGCCAGGATGCTCTCGCGCGGCGAAACCTGATTTTGCGCGCCTACTGGGATGGACAAGAACATCCCAGTGTGGAGAGTCCGATTGGCGAGTTCTTCGGCCAAGGCTGGGGAATGAAATACAACTGGGTGTCGTTGCCATTGGCCGCCGCGCCAAAGGAAGGCAATGCGCTGGTTTGCTATTTCCCGATGCCGTTTGGGAATGGCGCCCGCATTACGATCGAAAACGATAGCGAAGAGCCCTGTCCGCACTTTTACTACTACATCGACTACGAAAGCCACCCGACTATCCCCGACGATCAGGGGCGGTTTCACGCTCAGTACCGGCAGGAATTGACCCAACCGGAAAGCGAATTCGGAGATCGGGAAAACGAATGGGCCGTCTTAGGGGAGTTTGCTAACAACCCTACCGATAAGTTCAATTACGTGTTTTGCGAACCGACCGGAAAAGGCCACTTCGTGGGGGTGAATTACTACGTCAATTGCCCGTCCCCCATTTGGTACGGCGAAGGCGATGACATGTTCCTAGTGGACGGCGAGGATTGGCCCGGGTCCGCGCACGGCACGGGTACGGAGGACTACTTTAACCAGAGTTGGTGCCCCGACGAAAAATATCTTCACCCGTATTTCGGTACGGCGCGGGCTCCGGGACGGGAGAATGATTCGCCGCGCTTTGGTTGGCTCGGACGAACGCACGTTTACCGATTCCATCTCGAAGATCCAATTCGGTTTACGAAATCGCTTCGAGCATCCATCGAGCATGGGCACGCAAACTGTCTCACCTTAGATCTTGCCAGCGTCGCCTATTGGTACCAGACTTTGCCATCCGCTCCGTTTGAACCCTTGCCGGATCGTGAATCGCGAGTGCCGCGGCCAGAAATTGGCGTGGTGGATGTGCATCGCTGGCGAGACTGTTGGCGGTCTCACCGCGACGGTGCCCGATGGGGCAACGTCGGCTGATCGGGTCGCGACTTTCGACCCTGTTTGATCGGTAGGGAACCAATTGCTGGCTGTGGTCGCGTATAACAAACCGGCGGGAGGTGTCTGTCATGGTGCCTGCTCGCTGGTTGGAGCACATAATTTGATCTCATTGACTACTGCCGCCCTGTTGGCGGTTCTTGCCCCCGTCGCCCCGCAAGCCAATTCGGCGACGGCTCTCGAAACTTCGGAACCTCGGTTGCTTCGCCAGCCATCAATCAAGGGCGATACGGTCGTCTTCACCTACGCGGGCGACCTTTGGGTGGCAAAAACTGGCGGTGGCACGGCGCGGAGGCTCACTTCCTCCAATGGTCAGGAGGTTTCACCCCGAATTTCGCCGGATGGCAATTGGGTGGCCTTCACGGCAACCTACGATGGGAATGCGGATGTTTATGTCATTCCGATTGAAGGCGGCGAGCCGAAGCGACTCACCTTTGATCCCGAGCCGGACTTGGTATCCAACTGGACGCCCGACGGAAAGATTGCTTACGTCTCCCAGGCCGGAAACTTTACGAACCGCCAACAGCGCCTTTGGTTGGTGGATCCTCGCGGTGGCATCTCCCAGCGCACCGTGATTGCCGAAGCGGCGAATGTTTCGTATTTCCCGAGCGGAGACAAGATTGCCTACAATCGCCGCAACAGTTACAACTTTAACTGGCGACGGTACCGTGGCGGCACCCAGGGTGTGGTTTCAATCTACGACTTCAAGTCGAACAAGTACGAGGAGTTGCCCACCGGACGAGAGCAGAATTACTGGCCGATGGTGGTGAAAGATTCCATCTACTACCTGAGCGACAAGAATCTTGCGACCCTGAACCTTTACCGCTACGACATTGCGTCGAAGAAGACCACTCAGCTGACACGGTTTACCGATGCGGACATCAAGAATCCCAGCACCGATGGAAGTTCGATCGTCTACGAGCGAGATGGGCTGCTCTACCGCTACGATCTCGCCAGCAATACCATCGAGAACCTGAAACCGAAGATCCAAGGGGAGAATCTGGCCGCTCGCCCGTATCTTCGAGATCTGGGCAGAGAAATCTCTGATTTCTCGCTGTCTCCCTCCGGCAACCGCCTGGTGGTAGCGGCGCGAGGAGAACTGTTTAGCGTTCCGGCCAAACAGGGCGATACTCGAAATATTTCGCAGACCAGCGGCGCACGCGAAGGTCTCCCGGTTTGGTCTCCCGACGGCAAGTCGATCGCGTACGTAAGCGATGAATCGGGCGAGAAAGCGGTCTACGTTCGTCCGCAAATGGGCGGAACGCCAACCAAGCTGACCGATGCGCTTCCGGTTGTCGCTTTGGATTACTCTCCAGACAGCAAACTCCTCGCCGTCACCCTGAACGATGGCTCGCTGCACTTGCTCGATGTGGCGACGAAGAAGCTGACGCTGGTGCAAAAGCCCAGCTACGGTATCAGTGGATTTGAATTCAGCCCCGATAGCAAGTGGGTTGCCTTCGCCACGGCTGGCCGAAACCGATTTGGCTCGATCCAAGTCTACGAAATCGCTACCGGTAAGACGACGGCCGTGACGAGTGGGCGTTACGATGACAGCTCGCCGACGTGGGACCAGACGGGTAAGTATCTGTACTTCATTTCCGCCCGATCATTTAATCCGGGGCCCGGAAAGTTTGAACTCAGCCTGAAGGTTGAAGATACCGATCGGGTTTACGCCATCCCGCTTTCGAAGGACCAGGTCAATCCGTTGTTTGCGCCAAGCGACGAGGAACCGGTAAAGGAGGATGCGCCCAAGCCTGCGCCATCCGCCCCGTCGAAGCCCGATGCAGCGCCCAAATCCGAGGGCGTGAAGATTGATTTTGACGGTATCGAAGCGCGAGCATTTGTGCTGCCTTGGGGCCCGGGAACCTACCGAGGATTGATTGGCGTGCGGGATGGCGTCATCGTGAATACCGGCGGCACGTTGAATCAGTTCAGCTTCGCCAGCCGGGAAAGCACACCAATTATCAATGGCCTGTTGGGTGGGTACACGCTGAACGCATCTCGCACCAAGTTGGCCTACTATGCCGGAGGAATTCTAGGCATTGTGGACCTTCGACCGGGCGTGGCCGTGGGCCAGGGCCGAGTGGATGTTTCGGACGTCCAGGCGATTATCAATCCGCGAGATGAGTGGAAGCAGATGTACTGGGAAACGTGGCGATACGTCCGCGACGAATACTACGACCCCAATCTGCGCGGCCTCAACTGGAAGGCAATTGGTGATCAGTACGCCAAGTACCTTCCGTACATCAACCATCGCGCCGACCTGAACTACGTGATCGGCCTTCTGATTGGTGAGACGGGAACCGGTCACAGCTACGTCTCTGGTGGCGATTTTGGCGCGGCCCCGCGACCGATCCCCGTGGGCAACCTAGGGGCAGATTACGAAGTTTCGGGCAACAACCTCCGGTTCAAGAAGATCTACCGAGGCGACAACTACGAAGAGACTCGGCGCGGTCCGCTTGGCGAACCGGGCGTTGATGTTCGCGACCGAGATTTCCTTCTGGAAATCGACGGTAAGCCAGTCAACGCAAACGTCCATCCGGCATCGCTGATGTACAACAAAATTGGCAAGTTTGTTACGCTCACTGTGAACGACAAGCCGACTCTGGAAGGAGCGAGAAAGGTGCGGGTACGACCGATCGCAACGGAAGGAAATCTCCGCTACCTGGACTTCGTGGAAACGTGCCGAAAGCGAGTGGAGCAGCTCTCCGGTGGTCGAATTGGCTACATGCACATTCCGAACACGGCGTTTGAAGGATCGGTGGAACTGATTCGGGGCTACTACAGCCAGACCGATAAGGATGCCGTACTGGTGGACGAGCGATGGAACGGCGGCGGCTATATCCAGCCATGGTTTGTGGACACGCTGGCTCGACGAAAGCGGGCTCTCATCCAACCGCGACACGGTGCCGATTGGGAAGATGCGGTGGCGATCGAAGGACCGAAGGCCCTTCTGATCAACAGCTACGCCGGTTCGGGAGGAGACTTCTTCCCCTGGATGTTCCGCCAAAGCAAGCTCGGTCCGCTGATCGGTACGCGAACCTGGGGTGGCCTGGTTGGCATCAACGGTGGGCTACAGCTGATTGACGGCGGCACGGTGAATGCTCCCGCGTTTGCCATCTACGATCGCGATACGTTCAATATCATCGCGGAGAACACCGGCGTTGATCCGGACATCGACGTGGATATGCGACCGGATGACTGGGCCAAGGGCTACGATGCGCAGCTAGAAGCCGGCGTCAAGTATCTGCTGGAACAGCTCGCAAAGCAACCCGCGCCAAAGGTACGCAACGGCGTGCCGACCGTCGGTCCTAAGGGCCGCGTCGGCGGCTAGGGTAAATCAATCCCCGGAAGTGGCTTGCCACTCCCGGGGATAACTTTGTCCAAAGCACCTTCAAATCGTTCTAAATCCGCTATTCAGGCGGCGGCACTTCTGTCGGTGCTCTTCTGGCTGGTACCAGCCTTGGACCGTTTGCTGCTTCCGCTGGTTTATCTGAATGTGCACATTCACGAATGGTGCCACGCCGTGATGGCGATCGCCACCGGTGGCGCCGTGCAGCACATCATGGTTTTTGCCCAGGGAAATGGCGTTACCCCCGTTTCCGGTGGATCGTTGCCGCTGGTGGCAGCCGCGGGATATTTGGGAGCCAGCGCGATCGGAGGGTGGATGCAATGGTCCTCCCGAACGGAAGCAGGTTCGCGGCTGACGTTGAAGGTAGTCGGTACGGGGCTGGCGTTTTCGCTCCTCATCTGGGTGCGTGGTGACCTAGTGGGAGTCCTAACCGGCATCCTGTGGGCCGCCGCCCTATGGTTCGCGGCCCTAAAGTTTTCCGGTGACGCCCTCGTTTTTGTGGCCCAATTTATCGGGCTTCAGCAGTGCATCAACTCCATTCAATCGGTGTTGACGCTTTACCAACTGACCGCTAGCGGAGAAACTCAGAGCGACGCCAGCATTCTTGCGAATGCCACGGGGACTTCGCCCATCTTTTGGGCCGTCTTATGGTGCGGCATTAGCTTGGCGCTGGTGATCGTCTCGCTTCGAAGAGCTTGGAGTAGTCCATCGCCCAAGCCCAGCCGTCGCTAAAATAGCTTCGCGTCACGGGGAGGTCAGTTTCGGCATATAATTCCGGTTGAGTGAAGACGCTCTTTTTTGCCGTGCTGGCAGGGTTGCTAGCATTCACCGCGTTTATTACGGCCACGCAGCCAAAAGTCGAGCTAAAGGGCCGAACGCCGATCTTTTGGTCTACTGACCTTAACCCGTTACGCACCGAGCAGGTGGGCCTGTTTAACCGTTTGCATCCCAAAATTCTGTTGGATGTTGATCCGAACAATGGCAACCGGGAGAAGGTCATCGTCCAAAGCCAAGCCGGAGTGGGACCCGATGTGTTTGATTTTTGGGGCGAGGCGAACTTTGATGCCTTTATCCAGAGCGGCACGGCGTTGGACCTAACCGATGCGTTAAAAGCACGGGGCATAAACTTTGAGAAGGAAGTTTGGCCCTTGGCACTTGCCTGGACGGTGAAAAAAGGCCGGGTCTACGCGATCCCCGCCAACGTTGGCACCGACGCGGTTTGGTTCCACAAAGATCTCTTTGACAAGCAAGGGGTTCCGTATCCCAAGGATTCGTGGACGTTGGCAGATTTCATTGAAACCGCCAAGAAGATGACGATCCGAGACGAAAAGGGACGCGTCATGCAGTACGGGGCTTTGATCGAAGTTGACCGGTTTTACAATGAGTGGCTGGCGTCGTTCGGGGGAGACCTGTGGAGCGAGGATGGGACGGAATGTCTGATTGATTCCCCCGAGTCCATCGCGTGCCTTCAAGCTGGCTATGATTTCCTCTACACCTACAAGGTGTCGCCCACGCCGGCCGATGAGAGTTCAATCGCGGCGAGCGGAGGCTGGGGCGGGACGGCCGGATCGATGGCGTACTTCCGACGAAAGGTTGGGGCAATGTCGCCCGGCGGACGTTGGTGGCTGGCCCAGCTTCGGGATGACATCAAGTTAAAGGGCTATCAGTTGGGGGCGGTCACTCCGCCGGTCGCGAAGTTTGCGAAATTTAGCAGCGGCGGCACGCGGGCGGTGATGGTGAATGCGTTCTCTCCCAACCGGAAAGAGGCAATTGAATTCGCCATCTACCTGATGGAAGAGCCGTATAACACCCTGCTCAACGATCAGGCAGATGCTCTCTCCGGAGTGAAATCGGCGGCATACACCGAGCGATACCTAAAGAATCCGCTGGATCCGGGAGCGGACTTCCATTTGGCTTTCCGAAAGACACTGGAGATGGGTGTTCAACTCAGAAGCACGCCTTTTCTGCCCCGTAGCGAATTCGAACTTTATCTGAACCGCCAAATCGACCTGGTGAAGTTGAACATGAAGAAACCCGCCGATGCTCTTCGGGATGCGAAGCGAGAGATTATGGAAGCCCTGCATCGAAATGTCACTCGCGACGCCGAACTGCAGGCTGAATATGACCGCCGTATCGCCGCGCGGAGGACATCATGAGTTTGGCCTCCACGGTGAAGCCATCGGTGGCTTCAAAGCGATCTCGCCACCGACGGAGTCTGGGTGAACTTTGGATCGCAATCCTGTTTCTGCTCCCGAATCTAACCGGATTTGTCGTGTTTACCGCCGGTCCGGTCGTGATTTCGCTAATCAATTCTTTCACCGACAAGTCGCTTCTCACGCAGCAGACGCACTGGGTCGGTTTTCGAAACTACGCCGATTTGGCCGCCGATCCCCTGTTCTGGATCTTCCTGGTGAACACGGTTTACATGTTTATCGGACTGCCGTTCGCGATGGCGGGGTCACTGTTTCTAGCCACCCTTCTGCACCAAAAAATTAAGGGGTCCACGATCTTTCGGACGTTGCTGTACCTGCCGAGCTTTACGGCGGGAGTCGCCACCATGATTCTCTGGAAACAGCTGTTCAATCCAGATTACGGACTCATCAACTCGGCGCTCAGCACCCTGGGGGTTCCTCGGGAGCAACTGCCGCAATGGCTGAACTCAACGAAAAATCTGCTCGCGATTGATCCCGAGCGTTTGGCTTTCAACCCGAGCCAGTGGGGGATCGGAGCACGTGACGCTCTCGTGCTGATGGGCATTTGGGGAGCGATCGGCGGAGGAAACATGTTGCTGTATCTTGCGGCGCTATCGAACGTTCCCGAGGAGCTGAACGAGGCGGCGCAACTCGATGGCGCATCCGGCTGGCAATCATTCCGCAATGTGACCTGGCCGCAACTGGCTCCGACAACCTTCTTCATCGTGATCATGAGCCTAATCGGAGGGTTCCAGGGAGGTTTTGATCAGGCAAAGGTGATGACAAACGGTGGTCCCGCCAACACCACCACGACCCTGGCATTTCATATCTACCAAAAAGGATTTGAGCAGTTTCAGGTTGGCTACGCCAGTGCGGTGAGTTGGGCGCTGTTCGCCATCGTGTTCGCGGTCACCATCGTGAACTGGAAATTTGGCAATCGGGAGGATCTGGTTTCGTGAAACTAAAGACTTGGCAACTGGTTCTGATCTACGGAACGCTGACCCTCGTATCGCTATCGACGTTGATGCCGTTCTTGTGGATGGTGCTGACGTCCTTCAAGCCGCTCGAAGAAGTCACAAACATCACGCCGGTTCCGGTGAAACCGCACCCCCAGAACTACCTGGAGGTAAGCGATCAAGCCCGGTACTTCGGTCGGTACTACTTGAACAGCCTATTCGTGGCATCGTGGGTGACGTTCCTGACCATCCTAACCAGCAGCATGGCCGCATTCGCGTTTGCGAGGCTGCGTTGGCCGGGGCGAAACCAGGTGTTTACGCTCTACCTGGCGACCATGATGATTCCGGGCGTGGTGACCATGATTCCCAACTTTGCCGTGATGGTTCAGCTCCGTCTGTTGGATAGCTACCAGGGACTCATCATTCCGGCGTCGTTCTCCGCGTTCGGCACGTTCATGTTGCGACAGTTCATGCTGGGGATTCCCAAGGCGCTCGATGAGGCCAGCATCATCGACGGTGCCGGAGCCTGGCGGGTGTTTTTCGACGTCATTATGCCGCTCGCCCGGCCCGGAATCATTACATTGGCGATCTTCACGTTCCTGGGTAACTACGGGAACCTGTTCTGGCCACTGATCATGATCAAGAGCGAAAGCATGCGAACCTTGCCCATCGGGCTACTCGCGTTCGACAGTAGCTACAACAAGGCGACACATTTGATGATGGCGGCGGCGGTGATGAGCCTCGTTCCTCCGATGTTGCTGTTTATCGTCAGCCAGAAATATTTGGTGAAGGGAATTCAGCTGGGGGCCGTGAAGGGGTAATCCGAACCGCCTACGTTGGTGGGCGGGAGTCCGTATACTCTATGCATGGCGACGGTTCAAGTGCCGCTTCCGGCTGACTATATTGACCGTAGCCCCGAAGAGCTCTCAGAGCGGATTCGGGCGGCAAAGGCGAAACTCGGTGATCGATTGGTCATTCTCGGCCATCACTATCAGCGAGATGAAATCATCGAGCACGCGGATTTTCGCGGGGATAGCTACAAGCTAGCCAAGGATGCAAATCTTCGCCCCGAGGCAGAGTTCATTGTCCTTTGCGGCGTCCATTTCATGGCCGAGTCGGCCGATATCCTGACTTCCGACCACGTGAAGGTCATTCTTCCCAACTTGGCGGCGGGATGTTCGATGGCGGACATGGCTAGCATCTTCCAGGTTCGGCGGGCATGGAAAGATATCGCTACCGCGCTCGGTTCAACCGAAGGCGTCATCCCGGTTACGTATATCAACTCGGCCGCTAATTTGAAAGCCTTCGTTGGCGAGCACGGCGGAACAGTTTGCACGAGCACCAATGCGCCGACAGCTGTCGCGTGGGCACTCGAACAAGGCGAAAAGGTCTTGTTTTTCCCCGATCAGCACTTGGGCCGCAATACGGGCGTGAGACTTGGTTTTGATCCCGAAGCCGACATGTTGGTTTGGGACCCGTTCAAACCGATGGGAGGGCATACGGCGGAAGCCATTCAGCGGGCCAAGTTCCTGCTGTGGAAGGGGCATTGCAGTGTGCATAAGCGGTTTTCGGTAGAGCAAATCGCCGCGGCAAGGCAATCACACCCGGGCGTTGCGGTTTTGGTGCATCCCGAGTGTGAACTGGACGTCGTTCGGGCGGCGGATCTCAACGGATCCACGGAGTTCATTCTCAAGTCGGTGGAAAATGCCCCGGCGGGGTCATCATGGGCAATTGGTACGGAGATCAATCTGGTTTCGCGACTTGCGAAAGAGCATCCCGACAAGATAATTTTCTGTCTCGATCCCCAAATATGTCCGTGCAGTACGATGTACCGGATTCACCCAAGCTTTTTGGCGTGGACCTTGGAGAACTTAGCCGAGGGCAACGTGGTGAACCAGGTTCAAGTGCCAGACGACGTAAAGATTTGGTCCCGCGTGGCGCTGCAACGGATGCTGACCGTTTGTGCTTAATCGGAATGTCTCGGACTGATGACGTGAACATTTGAGGGAAATCACGCTACAATGATTCATTCGCGGCCAAGGATGGGCCCGTGAAGAGGAAATTACGGATGAAGGCAGCGGCAAAGACCGCCCCGCGCAGCCCGAAACGGGCGAAGCCGGAGATGACGCACCGCCATTTTGATATTGGTGGCGTGGCATTGGTGGCGTTGGGGCTCATTATGATTACGGCCCTGGGTACGTCTCAGGCGGGCATCATCGGATCGGGTTTGAGTGCTGGTTTCCGAACCCTTTTTGGGCACGGCGCCTGGGCAATGCCCGTCGGGTTGATCCTCGTGGGGGGTGCCCTTCTGCGCGGGCGGACTCCCGCCGTCACGCAGCTCACTTGGGCCATTTCCTTGGGCTTTGTGGCCCTACTTGGCTTTATTGCCCGTCCCACTCCGAGCGACTATTTTGATCCGGTCGCCCTGGAGAATTCGGGCGGTTACCTGGGGGCCGTGGTCGGATGGGCCATGTCCAGCCTCTTTGGAGTCTCCGCGAATATCGCCTTGGGAGCGATCGCCCTCATCGCCGTCATCCTGGCGATCAACATTCCGCTACGGGAGGCCCTGGCGAAGGGCCAGCAAAAGGCAAAAGATGTGGTAGCGGCCGTACCGCGCCCCGTCAAGCGGACGACTCCCGAGGACGACCAAAAGAAGATTGATGCCGCCGAACGGGCGCTCAAGCTGATCCCCAAAAATGCCCCTACGGATGTGGTGGAGGCGGTGATCAAATCGCCGCGGACCGCGGTGGATGAACCCGTCGCAACCTCAGAGCCGGAGAAACCCGTTCGCCGACAGCCGGTGATCAAGGACTTTGCCAAGACGATGCCCCGGGAGGATGTGGAGCTGCCGTTGGAAACTCCAGTTCCCAAGGAGGGCTACCATCTGCCGCCGATCAACCTACTGGCCGAACCGATCTTGCAGCCGCAGCGATCGAGCGCGGAGATGCAGAAAAATATTGAGACCCTGGAAGGGACCCTCGGTCAGTTCGGCATCGCGGGTTCGGTGGTGGAAGTAGCAACCGGTCCGACGGTAACTCGGTACGAAATCTCACTTGGCCCCGGCGTTAATGTAAAGAAGATTACCGGCCTGGCCGACAATATCGCGATGGACCTGGCTGCGAGTCAAGTGCGGGTAGAAGCGCCCATTCCCGGGAAATCGGCCATTGGGGTTGAAGTGCCGAATAAGGGCGCGACCATGGTGACTCTGCGCGAACTGTGCGAGACCAAGGAATTTCAAAATAGCAGTTCTCGGTTGATGGTGGCGCTCGGGAAGGATGTCTCGGGGATGAACAAGTACGCCGACCTCACCCGAATGCCGCACCTGCTTATCGGCGGGGCGACGAACTCCGGTAAGTCGATCGGGCTGGCAACCTTGATCACCTCGCTCCTCATGCGAAATACGCCGAAGGACCTGCGGATGGTGATGATCGATCCGAAGCGGGTGGAGCTCACCCTGTTTGATCGCATTCCGCACTTGATGTGTCCGGTAATCAAGGACGTGAAGGAAGCCGCCGGCGTGTTGCGGGCGGTTTGGCGAGAGATGGACCGCCGCTACGATATGTTCAGCGAAGGCGGAGCCCGAAATATCGAAAGCTGGAACGCCAAAGCTAGCTACAACGAAAAACTGCCGTACATCGTGGTTATCATCGACGAGCTGGCCGACCTGATGATTCAGTGCGGAGCCGAAGTCGAAACGGTAATCGTGCGATTGGCCCAGTTGGCGCGTGCGGTGGGTATCCATCTGGTCATCGCCACCCAGCGACCCAGCGTGGACGTCATCACGGGTCTGATTAAGGCCAACGTGCCGTCCCGGATTGCGTTCAGCGTCGCATCTCAAATTGACTCGCGCACGATCATTGATGCCAAGGGAGCGGAGAACCTCATCGGGAAAGGCGACATGCTGTTCCAACCGGTGGATGCAATGAAGCCGATGCGGGTCCAGGGGTGCTATGTCTCCGAGAAGGAGATCGAAGCGGTCTGCCGATTTTGGCGGGAGCAGCAGGCTCCGGAATATGTCCTTACCGCGATTGAGGAGGGACCCGCCGGCCCGGTACGGGATCCGAACGACGAAGCGCCCGAAGACGATGCGCTGTGGGAAGAAGCCGTGCGGTACATCGTGGACCGAGGAGAGGCGTCCACCTCCAACCTGCAGCGGAAGTACCGCATTGGCTTTCAGCGGGCTTCCCGTCTGCTGGATATGATGGAAGAGCGGGGCGTGGTGGGTCGCCGAGATGGCCCGCGTCCCCGAGAAGTTCTGATGAACCCGATGGATGTGGACACCTTGTTCGGAGTCGCCCCGCGCTACGAGATCGGAGCGACGCTGGATGATGACCCGACCGACCAGGACGATAACTAGTTCGGCCGAGTCCGAGGGACGGCCGACTCCGAGGCTGGAAAGTTTATTGCACCTCGTAGCTGGGAACGGTTCTGCTCCCGACGGCCAAACCATCGCCAGGTGTGGTTCCAAGGTCGCTTGACGAAAAATTCTGGCCGAATCTGCACTAGATTAACGGGCGCGGCAAACCTGCGGAAATATTAGTTGACGCTAAAGACTCGGTAGAGGGCGGCCCCGTGCGATTTGATGGTCGAAGAAATCTGCTTGGTGAATACGCCCTGGTCAGATCTCGCCCATAGATCGCGAATTATGGCTTTCGAGAAGCCGACTTCGGATAGCGAAACCGTGTGGGTCGCTTCGGAGTTTCCGGTGTTGAAAATCGCGAGATACTTGTCTTTTGATCCCGGGATGTTGGCGATCCAGACGCAAAAGTCTCCGCGTTTATACAGTTGCCGACCATTCTCACTGCGCTGATTTACGTTGAGAACTTCCGGATTGGTGAGCAGCGAATGGGTGAAATCGTCTAACTTGGTCAGATCTGCCCCGATCATTAGGGGAGATCGAGCAATGCTCCAGAGGGTCATCAGCGTGTACTGCTCATCCGGGGTGAACCGGGTCTTCGCCCGCCCCATTTGTAAAACTCCGATTGGCAACATGTCGGCATCGGGGAAGTGGCCCGGAGCGCAGTAGGGCATCCAGTCTCTCAGTCGGGCAAATTGAGCGTACAACTGCGGCCACTCATCCCAGAAATCGTTGCTGATGCGCCATAGATTGGCGTGGTTGCTGATGTGCGGACCTTCATCCACCGGGGTTGGCCCGGGAGAAGTGCTGAAGACGATTTTGCGTCCGCTCAGGTCGATGGCGCGGCGGATCGCTTCGATCTCCGGCTGGTGGTAGGGCACCGATAGATCGTCGACTTTGATGTAATCGAGCCCCCAAGCGGCGTACTCCTGGAACAGGGAGTTGTAATATTCCTGGGCACCTGGCTTCGACATATCGACTCCGTACATGTCTCCGTTCCAGGGGCAGGTACTGGTTCGGTCGGCAATATCCGCCGCGGTAAATGCCGTGCCCTTGATCGGAGTCTTCGCCAAGACGGCTTGACGGGGGATGCCTCGCATCATGTGGATTCCAAACTTCAGGCCTCGGCTGTGAATGTAATCGGCCAGCGCCTTAAAGCCTTTTCCACCCGAAGCCGACGGGAATTTGTTCATGGCGGGTTGCAGCCGGCTGTAACCGTCCACTTCCAGTTTGGCACCGTCGCGGTAGTTAAACCCATTGGCTTCTGGTTCGTACCACTGAATGTCCACCACGATGTACCGCCAGCCAAATGGCTTGAGATTGGTCGCCATGACATCGGTCTGGGCCCGGGTTTGGGCCTCCGTGACGGTCGTGGCAAACCCATCCCAACTGTTCCAACCCATCGGCGGAGTTTTGGCCCAAGACCAGAACTTCGGTTCCTCCGGCGGGGCGGAAATAGCGCTGCCAAACGTAAGCATCAGCGACAGTGCGGGAAGGAGTCGGATGGGGCGCGGAAGATACGATGGCATCGGGCAAATGATTATCTCTCATTTGCCCAATTGCCAACGGATACGGAGCCAGTTAGACGGGCTGGAAGCGGTTGTCTCGCAGGTTGTCGCGACGCAGGAGGACCGCCTCAGGGGTGAGGGAGTGGCGCGGATCGTCTTCTGGGAACAACGCGGTGAAGGCGGGACCGAGTTTCTCTAGCGCTTCGGCAAGGGTCGTGACCCCTTCAACCGCGGCGAGTAACCCGGCTTCGGCATCGACCGGGCCGAGGGCGACCACCGCTCGAGATCGAAGTTCGTAGTCACCGTCGAAATCCAGCAGGTAGTACTGATCGTCGTCGGGAGTCGCGTTTACTTCCGCAAGGATGCCGCGGGTCACTACCGGGGCCGAGCCAAAGTCGGAGAATGCCCGCTTGATCGGATTACTAACCGCCGTTACGATCCGCGGGAGGGTGACGTCGTCTTCGCTACGACTAAATCCTTCGCGACTCGCAAACTCGAGGGCGGCCATGCGGACGGCTTCGATGTCGGACTGTTGTCCGACGGCGGCAAACGCGACGCGATCGTAAATTTCGTAAATCTTCTGGGCTTTCCGGCGGCGAGTGTAGAAGAGAATGCCTTCGTTTACGCTTACGGCAACGACCGGAACCCCCTGTTCCAGCTTGCCTTCGATGTACTGGGCCCGATTTCCGATGCCCTCTTGCCAGTCGTACGGCGTTATCATGTGGTTAGTCTACGTTTCGCTGGTGCTTAAAGTCCTTAACTTTGGGTTGGATTTCAGAGTGGAATGTATAATTCTCTGGTCATACGGTCGCTTTCGGTTACCGCCAGTGGGTTGAAGGTAGCGTATGGATGCGGGCAAACATCAATGAATCGATTTTTCAATTGGCTGAAGGGCTTGTTTAACAAAACGATGGACAAGCTGGAAGATCCAGAAGTGATGCTGGATCAGGCGAAACGGGACATGTCGGGCGCCTTGGTGGCGAACCGGGAGAAAGCCGTCCAGGCCATTACCCAGAAGAATCGACTTGCCGGCATGCTGGAAGAGCGCAAGAAAGAATCGCAGAAGCTTGAGAGCCAGGCGGCCATGGCCCTGAAAACTGGAAATCGCGATTTGGCCACGAACTTCATGCGCGAAAAAATGAATAACGACGCGACCATCGCGACGTTGCAGGCGAGTTACGACTCAGCGGTGGCAACGGTGGAGCAGGTGAAGGTGGCGATCAAGCGTCAGGAAGAGGAAGTCCGCAAGAAGACGGCCGAAGCCCTGGCAATGAAGGCGCAGTGGAAGCAGGCGCAGATTCAAAACTCAATTGCCAAGGCTTTGGATGGCTTGACGTTCGAAAATTCCTACGAGGGCTTCGGCGCGGCGCAGGAACGCATTCGGGATGCGCAGAGTGAAGCGGCGGCGCGGCAGGAAATGCAGGCCACATCTTTGCAGGGCAAGGTTTTCCAGATGGAGGATCAGGTTCGCGACATGGAAGCCGAGTCGGAACTGGAGAAGCTGGAGCAGCGTCTCGGTCTAAGAGCCGCCCCCGTTGCGGCCGAGCCAGCTTCCGTTCAGGTTGTCGCATCTAATGAGCCTGGTGTAGCCCAAGAAGAAGAAGCCGCCGCGCAGAGTGAGGCCGAGCGTCAGCTCGCCGAACTGGAAGCCCGACTTAAGAGCTCCTAAGCAAGCCAGTCCCTCGTTCCGCCGTCGGGCACAACCGTTCCTTTCGCCCGACGGCAGACGGGCTAATTGGTCCTACGGCGAATCTTGATTTGCGGGTTCGCTGACGCCGAGATTGGATGAAGTACTCGTAGGCGTTCCGCCGGTTGAATTAGGGGGCTGGAGGCCCATAGCCCGCCGGTACACGGCGTCCGTTCCGGTAACCATCGCATCTACGCCAAATACAGTTTGCGCACGGTAGCGAGCTTGCACGCCCATTTCTAGGCGAGTGGGCAGATCGTTGAGGAGCGTTCGGCAGGCTTCGGCAAGTCCTTCATCATCGTCGTTAGCCCTAAGCAGGCCGACATTAGGAGTGATGACCTCGGGAATCCCACCAACCCGAGTGGCAACGGTCGGAATTCCGGCGGCCATGGCCTCTACCAGCGCAATTCCCATGGCTTCTTTTCGGCTGGGGAACAGGAATAGGTCCATCGCCGAGAGATAGGAGAAGACGTCCTTTTGGTAGCCATAGAAGATGACGTTTTCGGCGACGCCGAGCTCTGCCGCCAATGTTTGGCAAGACTCTTGCGCGTCGCCATCCCCCACGATTAGGTAGCGCAGATTAGGGAATTCGGGACGCAGATGGGCGATGGTACGGATCGCGGTGTCGATGCCCTTTAGCGGAGTGACCCGCGACACGGTGCCCAGGATAGGGCCGACGTCAAGGAGACCCAGACGGGCCCGGACTTCATCCGCATTCGTTTGGACATCGCCGGTGTCGAGCCCGTTGTAGACAACGTCAATTCGATTGGCGGGTAGGCCCTGTTCCATGAGGTGACACTTCACCTGGTCGGAAACCGCAATCAATCGTGTGGCGGTGAGGAAGGACATTTTGCTGCTCATCCCGTGAACCGTGGCCACCGAGGGTACTTTGGCG
>Ga0114959_10001746_pt1 | contig 18577 bp, 21 predicted proteins | sample C_130625_EF_Meta_FD_87317 | JGI IMG/M metagenome (GOLD analysis project Ga0114959, IMG submission 87317) | Freshwater microbial communities from Lake Croche, Canada to study carbon cycling - C_130625_EF_MetaG | ecosystem: Environmental > Aquatic > Freshwater > Lake | place: Lake Croche, Canada...
ACTATTGGGAATATCTTTAAGATCCTCACATGCCCAACTAAATTGACAAATCTCGCCAGTTTTTTGGTTGACCACATCACAAACTGTTTTTGGATATTTTGGACTTTTTACTCTATTTAAAATTACCTGCCCAACAGCAATTTTGCCTATTAAGCTTTGTGTAGCTGCTTCATAGTAAATGCCTTCTGCCATGCATCTTGCTTCATTCAAATTAACTTTCAAATTGCGTTCAGCTTTGGCTTTGGTTTGTGAAAAATTTGGGATGGCGTTAGCAATAAACTCTTGCGCATCATCAAACATTTTTTGATAGTAACTTAATTTTGTATATTGATCAATATTCATCCAAAGACTGAATACTAATGCCAAAATTAAAAATGGTGTCAATGTTATTCTAATAATATCTCTCATATCATTCTCCCAAGTTAAATTATTTAAATTTAAATGATCGGCAATAGTCTAAAACTAAAGTTAGATCATTGAACGCAATTGTTTGGCATATGCCAAAGCATCCATTTTATTCGTAACCGGTATATTGACTGATTCTAATCGATTTAAGTTACGAGTTTCCAATAAGCTAGCGACTATAGCTTCCCCATAAACGTCGTCAGTGGCCATTCTAGTTATTAGTAAGGATGTACCTATATCAAAACTATCAGATGCAATACTAGATAATTGACTTATAAAATCATCAACATCGGCAGTTGTTGCTGATGTATTTTCTGGATCAATTTTTGCAGATTTTCTATTATTAACTTCGTTGACCAATTTAGTAGCACTATTAATCATTTTTAAGTTATTCTTATTAAGAATATTTTGTAAAGATGGCTTGGAGTTAATTATTTCAATTAGCTCTGCCAATCTATTCTTGTCGAGATTATTTGATGATTGGATATAATTATTAAAGGCAATAATATCCGTATCATTAGCCAATAGTTCTTGTTGTATGTTAGCAGCATCTAATAGATCGTCAGCATATCCTATACCGGCAACGGATCCCAAAATATCCGTAACTCTAGGATTTTCAAAAGGACCAGCTCCTGACCCATAACTTTCTTTAGTTTTATCAACCAAATCGATTAATAATTGATCAGGGGACGGGGTCTTTAGTTTATTTAAATTTGGAAAATCTCCAACCTCTATACTTCCATAAAAATTAGATAATTCTGCCGCAGTATTAAAATTGCCACCTATATTGGCTAATTTATTGGATAAATTTTTTAACGAACCCAATCTATTAGCAAGTTTTGGTGGAAATAAGTAGGATATTTGTAAAGCTTCTTCTAAGCAACAAAGCGGTTTATATGGATTAAGGCCAGTCACTGCCTGTATTTCTTCTATAGCTTTTTCTTCAATGGTCGATAATACTGAATTAACTGCACCAACATCTGCTTCATCAAGTTGATTTATATCGACACCAGCATTGGTCAATTTTTCTAATAGATTACCAACATTTCCCAATCCTTGTTTAATCAAATTGGCACAAAGACTTCTTGGATCAGAAATTGACCCCAAATCATTTAAATTAAAAAAAGAACCTAAATGTTGAAATTCCTCTGCTAACAATGATATAGTGTCTGAGTCAAATTGACTGGTCACACCACCAGTTATCAAGTCTTGAAAATTATTAAATTGAAACCCAAAATCATCAAAACTTTTAGTCTTAGCTTGCGACAATTCGCCATGTATAGTAAATGCCGTTGTTGCAAATGATGTAGCTTGATTAAACATAACCACAAATTTAGGAATACCGCCCGATATTATTGAATTTGCTGCTTTTTGTATTTCACCAGACAAATCATATTTGTTAAACGTTTCAGGAATGGAAACACCATTAGGAAAAAATCCTGTGAGAAAACTTGGAGCAAATTCCAATTCTTTTTTAATATCGACACTAAAACTAGATATTTTATTTTTGATAGATTTAGTAACACCTTGATTTGAAAATCTATCGATTGAAAGAATCAAATCTCTATTGATAGATAGGCCTTGCCCTTTAAGCAATCCGCTAGCCGCTATCAAAGTCACTGGTGTTAAATTAGACATAATTATTTAATTTGCTAGGTTTGACAACCCTGTCCCATAAACTCTATGATTCATAAATGTCATTACTCTACTAGCAGTATTGGCTTTTTTACCAGTACCAGCATATATACTAACATGTATCCAAGCGACTAGTGGTCCTCTTGCCGTATGATACTCTAATAACAATTGATCAAATTTGACATTATCTCTAATCCATTGGGCTATTGCAAAATAATCACTGGGAGGTATACTACCTCCCCCGGTACGATTAAACTGAAGATCGGTTGCTTGACCAGTTCCATGCGGCCCAGCACCAATATTACTACCAGTTCTTAAATTATTAGTCATTACTGCATTAGGGTATCTAGTCTTGATCGGTTCCCAAACATTGGAGCACAAACTGGCCAAATTACAAACTATTTCGTCGGGTTTTAATCCCATTTGAGGAGGCACTGCTGAAATTTTATTATTTGGTAATACCGGTAATTTATTTATGAAATCGCCTAAAGTTGTATTTGCTGTCAATTTTGTTGATAAAGTAAATCTTCTATGAATTTCTTCACAGTCCACCGCCATTGGTCCTGGATCTTTTGGCGGAGTCCCATCAGTTTCTTTAGCAACTGTACTATTACCTTTATCTATTGCTGCCTGATTAAACACCCCTGCTGCTACTTGTTCTTTAAGATAAGCATTTGCTTTAGCTGCACCCTCAGGAGTCCCATCATCTATGTCGTCTGCAACAAATTGTTGTGCTTCGACTGTGGCTAAACTAAGCCCAGGATCATTATTTGAAGCACCGGCACTGACATCACCAACAAGAACTGTTGATGCAAATGGTAAACGACCATAAGTTACCGGACCTCCCATATATCACCCCTTTAAATAATAATCGAACCTTTACTAACTGGTTGAATACCAGTAGTAACTTGAATATAATGATCTCGCATTTGAGCCATAGCTTCGCAAGTCATCATAACATGTTCAGATCTTACTTTTACAGATTTTTCTGGATCTAAACTAAACATGGCTTGCATAAGTGCAATACCCTTGGCGCTACCTAAAACTACGCAGGGCCTTTCTAGAGTATATATATCATTGTTAATGGCAGCAAGTTTAGCAATGATTTCATCGCCATTTACCAATTTCAATGCGATAATATCGTTAGTTTGATATGTGTTATTAACTAGCATCGTTTTCCTTACTTAATTGGTCAAATTGTTCGTCACTAAGTTTTGCTAGGCCTTGATATCCACCTTCTACGAACAATTCGCCATTTTTATAAATTTGTGGTACAGTTCTATGTCCTTGAGAGAGAATAAACTCTTTAGCAACCGAATCATGCTCAATATTAATTTCTTTAAATTGAACATTTTTATTTGTTAATAAAGTCTTAGCATGGCCACAAAAGGCACAATTATTTTTAGAATAGATAGTTAGCATATTTTTCTCTCTTATTATATATGTATCTTAGTTTAAAACAAGTTAAACTAATTTTTGAAACACACCAATTGTTAGATGTGCGTTTTCCAAGGACGGTGATCAGCCAAACCACCAATGTTGGGATTATCTACAATGTTATTTCCTACAAATTTTGTAGGTAAATCGTTGATATCATATGTATTCCAATATCTATTAGCATTTCCAGCACCTTGTCTTTTAGACTGCGCCAAATCTAATTTAGCTTTTTGGCGAGACTGTTTTGTGGGAAGGTTTGATATTCCGTTAGATGACATAATAAATCCCCTTATATGTTATTTATACAAAATAACCCTACAGGCTAAACCCTTTGAAGGTATTGTTATCCACGTCCTGAACTGTGCCACCAATAACATAAGAACTGATTTCTGATTCTTGAGGAGCTATTTGTACTTCTGACCCTGCAATCCATTTAGCAGTCCAAGGCAAGGGATTACTACCAGGCTTAATACCACAATTTAATCCAATAGCAGTCATACGCTTACATGTTAACCAATCTACATAATCACACAATAATTGTTTATTGAGACCAATCATACTACCATCTTTGAACAAATATTCAGCCCAGGCTTTTTCCTGTTCAGCAGCTGAAAGAAACAATTGCTCACATTCAGATTTCGTTTCCTCACGCAATTCAGCAAATGTTACATCATCCTCGGGCAACAATTTAATCATCATCTGTGTACTACCCAAATGAATATTTTCATCACGGCAAATCAATTTAATAATCTTAGCATTGCCTTCCATTTTCTTCAATTCAGCAAAAGCCCAACTACAAGCAAAACTAACATAGAAACGAATACCTTCCAAAGCATTTACACTATTGATACAAAGCCATAGTTTTTTCTTCAATTCTCTTAAAGAAATGGTTATCTTTTTGTCATTGACTGTATGCTCGCCTTCGCCTAAAAGTTTATAATAAGACCCATACTCAATAAGGGCATCATAATATTTGCTGATATCGGCAGCACAGTTAATAACTGGTTCAATATTAACTAAATCATCAAAAATTTCACTTGGGTTTGAATAAATGTTTCTAATAATATGTGTATAACTTCTACTGTGAATTGTCTCATTGAATGCCCAAGTTTGGATCCATGTTTCTAATTCAGGAATAGTAACAAATGGTAGTAGGGCCAAATTAGGACTACGACCTTGCACACTATCCAATAAAATTTGACGTTTTAAATTGCTAGTAAAAATGTGCTGTTCAAACTTGGTCAATTCCTTAAAGTCTTTGGCATCACGCATAACATCAATTTCTTGTGGTTGCCAAAAGAACCCATTTTGTTTAGTAGTTAACTTTTCAAATTGACTATATTTCACAACGTCATATCTTTGAATAGGGCTAGATCCCTGAGCATCTAGAAATGCTAAACTATCCGTATGATGTTTTTTATTTGCAATATTAAATACTGACATTTTTATACCTTTATGTTTAATTTACCTGTTGTCTATTTAACTGTTCGAATAATGGATATAAAATGTTTCTTTTTAATTCCATTAAATTGAATAAATGATGTGCTCCACGCTGTGTGGTTAAATTTTCAGATAATACAAAGACATATCTTTGATTGCCCATATCCCCAATATATTTTTCAAGCTCGTCAACTGCGGATACGCCACTTAACACATATTGATGTTTGCTTGTATCAAACACTGAAACTTTCTCGCCTCTATCTACCATACCGCGCCAAAGCCTAATTGCGTCATCAGACATAATACTGTCGCTTGAGAACGTCAAATGCAAATTTGATAAATCCTTCTTTATTAGTAAATATACTTCGCTTGCATAAGGAGGGGATTTTGGTGGTAATTGTGGATTTTTTGATGTCAACACTACTTTACAAAAATTTCCGTTAATTTCAGTATCTACGATAATCAACACACTAATTGCGTTTTTATCACCAACCCAATAAGTTATTTGGTTGCCCAATAAAGTTTTAAATACATTGTCGCCCAACGATATAATTTCGGCCCCGTCACTTATATTTTCTTGTAGCATTTCCAGCTGTGCAGGAAAATCATTTCCGCCCTGTGCTCGCCATGGCATCTCTGCAAGAAAAGTTCGGTGAAAGGCTTCGTAGTTATTCATTTTTTAGATAACACAGCTATCGCAAGAATCTTGATCATCAACATTAGTTGCGGACTGTGGCTTATTTAATTGACTTTTCTTTGCTGACATTTTTTCAACATCGATTTCACCCTGACCATCATTGGTTTGGAAATAATATAATTGTTTGCCGCCAAATTTGTAAAACATTAATAAATGTTTCAACATCTCACTCATAGGGATCTTCTCATCATCAAAAAATTGAGGATTGTAAGATGTGTTAACACTTATGCCTTGATCAATGTATTTTTGAAGTATCGCACAAAGTTTTAAATAACCTTCGGGACTACGTTGATCCCATAACAACTCATATTTATTTTTAAGTTTTCTATATTCAGGAACAACTTGCTTTAATACCCCATCTTTACTTTGTTTAATACTCACGTAACTACGTGGAGGTTCAATTCCATTTGTTGCGTTAGCGATCTGGGCAGAAGTCTCGGATGGCATTAGAGCCATGAGTGTGGAATTGCGTTGACCATATTGTTTAATTTGTTCACGCAATTGGGCCCAAGGCATACGCTCTTGATATGGAACAAGTTCGTCTACTTCTCGTTTTCTAGTATCAATTGGCAGACGACCATCTGCACTTTTTAAATCTTTCCAACGAGTACATGCTCCCTGTTCCTGAGCCAAATCTGCACTGGCCTTAATTAAATAATAACTCCAAGCTTCGGCATATTCATCAACCAGTGCCAGTGCTTCAGGACTGCTATAAGATAGGTTATTTTTAGCCAAAAAGTACGCAAAATTAATGATTCCGACGCCTAAAGGCCTAAATTCTTGGGTGGATTTTTGCGCTGCTAGTATAGGGTAGTTCTGATAACTTAACAATGCATCCAAGCCCCTAACTGCCAACTTACATTTCTTTTCAAAATCCTGAGGGCTTTTGATATTTCCCCAGTTGATGGCAGACAATGTACATAATGCAATCCTACCATCGGGATCATTAATATCATTGAGTGGAACTGTTGGCAAATCTATTTCTGCACAAAGATTGCTCATCTTAATTGGTGCTACATCTTCTTTAAAGGGACTGTGAGTATTAGCATGATCCACATTCTGTAGATATACACGACCAGTATCTTTTCTTTCTTGCATAAATGCGCTGAAAAGATCAATAGCCTTAATTGTTTTTTTACGAATTTTTGGATTCTTTTCTGCACGTTCATAAAGCTCTTTAAACTTGTCTTGATCGGCAAAAAAGGCATTATACATATCAGGCACATCATTGGGACTAAAACAAGTAATGTCTCCGCCAGTAATTAAACGTTCATACATGAGCTTGTTGAATTGAACGCCGTAATCCATATGACGCACACGATTTTCCTCTGTACCTTTGTTATTTTTCAGCACTAACAATTCTTCAATTTCCAAATGCCAGATTGGATAGTAAACAGTTGCAGCACCACCACGCACACCGCCTTGACTGCAACTTTTAACAGCACTTTGGAATAACTTCAAAAACGGAACAATTCCGGTATGATAAGCATCTCCACGTCTAATAGAAGAACCCAAAGCTCGAATACGGCCTGCACCTACACCAATGCCAGCCTTTTGACTAACATATTTAACAATACTGCTAGTAGTAGCATTGATACTATCCAAACTGTCATCTGACTCGATTAACACACAACTACTAAATTGTTTTTGTGGAGTTCTAAGTCCAGACATAACTGGTGTTGGCAGACTGATGTCATATAGACTAATTGCATCATAATAATCTTTTACCCATTGTAGTCGAGTTTCTTTTGGATATTTTTGAAACAATGTTGCGGCAATAAGAGCATACGCCATCTGTGGAGTTTCAAATATTTGTTTATGAACACGATTTTGAACTAGATATTTCCCACGCCATTGTTCCATCGCAACATAGACAAAGTTTTCATCTCTACGATGATCAACAAATGAATCAATAGTATTCCATTCTTCTTCAGAATAGGCCGAAAACAATTCAGGATCATAAAATCCCAAATCAGTATTAAACTTTACCAATTTAAAAATAGGCCAAGGTGTATAACTATTATAGACCTGTTTACGGAGATGATAATTAATCAATCTACCAGCAACATATTGATAGTTGGGAGTATCCTCAGTAATTAAATCTGCCGCACTTTTAATTAATGTTTCTTGAATGTCGCTAGTTTTTATTCCATTATAAAATTGAATATGACTTTTAATTTCAACTTCACTGGCACTGACTCCGGTTATGCCTTCGGTGGCCCAGAACACCACTTGGTGAATTTTTTCTAGATTTAAAGATTCCTTACTGCCGTCTCGCTTAGTAACGGTGATATTTGACATTGACTGTATCCTTGTTATTATTAATAGATGTCTAACTCTAACTGTGATGCGGAGTAGCTATATTTTAGCTCTAAGACATCTGCTAGCTGCTTTTTATTTACAACTGTATCGAATTCATAATTAAGCACATATTTCCCTTGACACATTTGGACTATATTGAAAATGTCCCCGTTTTCAGGGTTTTTATATATTGATAATTCGATATCTTCGGGCTTATGATCACTCAAATATAAAGTATATGCCATACCAAGTGCTTTGGCTAGATCACAATAGTAATTTTCATAGAGCAAATCCCATGGGTCTGGCCATGGAATTAGCGAATGCTTTCTATCTGGTTCCAGATATCTAGTGACATATGGAGCATAGCTCCAAAGATGCGCAGTTTTTTTACAGGCCTCGTCTAAACTCAACGTGCCGATTTCTACTCGAAACGCCTTCCATTCTCTAAGGCGCTCATCAGGGTTATTTGTCCACATCTTGATTATTAAAATATTATTTAACTGTTTTTATTATGTATTTTAAATATTTTTGTAATATTTTTCAACTCTTTCCCACCACTTATTTTCCCAATAATCGAAATCTTTTGGTTTCAAAATAAATTCTTGATATTGTGGTTCTCCCCACAAACCTGGTTCAATTTCTGGGGGTTTTACGCACATTAACACCACACCCTTGCGTATATTTGTGCCATGTACCTCATTATGAGCTAATGCATAGGCTACAAGTTGTATAAAATAGTCCTCAATCCATTCTTCTTTTTTTGGTTTATTTGTTTGTTTGTAATCTAAGATAGCCTCATCATTTAAGTGAATGCCGCACCCATCGCTAGTACCAGCATATAGCCCGGGAAAATACAATGGGACTTCCACCCCCCAGAATTCATTGACATTAATCAAACCCTTCTCAACGACACATTTAGCCATCTTAAAGCTTTGTTGACTATACGGGTTAGAGCCTGGCTTTCCCAAATCATCAGTTAAGATAAAATCCTCAAGCCATTTATGCATGCGAGTGCCTCGGGAAGCTGCTTCTGTAGTAATTTCCCTAGCCTTTTCCTCGCCCACACTTTTACGCCAACGTGCCAATCCTGCTTTTTTTTCTTCAGACTGTGTGGCATCTAATATGCTAGTTACCGAGGCAACTCTAGATCCATCAGGTAAACAATAGTGACGTCGTCCTTCGATAGATTCCCTCGGCAAGGGTTTGTAATTGAATTTATTAGTGATCAAATCATGGCCTCTTTGATCTATTGTAACAGATCAAATTGATAAAGCAAGAATGAGCCTTGCCAATCTAATATCAATCTCTCTTGCCTAATGCTCTTTTAGCCATAGCACCAACCGTTTTTTCAGTATCTGGCACTGGCACTTGTGGATTTTCTCCATCGATTTGATCTTGAGAATCTGTGGAAATATACACATAAGATACACCTTGATCATTATCTTTTATATCTTTGACTAATGCTTTTACTTTTGGATTTGATTTTACTGCATCTTTTAAATTTTCCGAAGTAAACATTTCAGTACCTGGCATATTTCTTAAAATATTTACAAGTGAAGACACCGTTATTCTGGGCTCAGTATGTGTATCTTGACTTTGATTTTTCAAAGTTCCGAGAGCAGAAATGATATTTTCATCACCTCGAGAGTCAGCAGCATCTTCTAAACCACCGCCCTCATCAATAGTTTCGATAACTTCTTCTTTAATAAATTCAAAAGCTCTCATCAATTAACCTTTAATTATTTTTAAAACAACAGATTATCGTTGTTCTCTTCCAATATCGATTGATGTATCGTCTAATTCGACTTCATCCTGATCAACATCATTTTCTGGTTCTGGCATTTCTAATTCAGGTTGTGGTGGCATTTCTGCACCTGGCATAGCCATATTTTGTTGTGGAGCGGCTTCTCCAGCCAATTGTCTTGCTGCCAAATCTGCTTGTTCTCTAGCTTGACCTAATTGATCCATCATACCAGTTAATAATTGGCCTATTGTGTTTTTAAAGGAATCGGCTTGTTCCATGCTGATTTGATCACGGATTGTATCAACCAATGCAGGCATCTGTTCAACTTGCATTCTACTAACTTTTTCTAACATATCCTGTATGCTATCTACCATATCTTTAGCAGCAAGAATGGCTTCGCTTTTCCCAATTTCACCCTCAGTCAATTTAGTTTGTTTTGAAATCCAATGATTCAATGCTTCACTGATCATAAAAAGTTCCATATATTTTGGATTTTTCTCGACTGTGTGCGAATCATAGCTGTGACGAATTTTATTAATATTTTCATTTACTAGATTTATCAAACTAGTGGCTTTGGAAAGTGTTAGTTTGTTATAGTCAATAGCAAACCCAAAACGGCTTTCCATAATATTATTCATTTTTTTTGTGGTGACTTTTGGTCCAATGTCTTTTAGTTTCATATTGTTTTCCAAATTCGTTAAGATTTAAACAAAGTTTGTTAGGTCAAAAATTATTGATCTATCCAAAGTTTAAAGTATTTAGTTAAATTTAAAGTTTTTTGTAATCTGTATTTAGCTTCTATTATCTCAATTTCTATAGTAGAAAGCATAATACTGGAAAAATCTCGCTGCCATTCATCTTTTTTACGAATAGCCGACGATAATCTATATTGATAGTGATCCATTTTTACATGACAATCAACAATTTTTGAATCAAATTCTAATATTTCTTTAGCTAATTTTAATCTTCGTCGCTGCTCACATAAACTATAAGAAATGGCAGATGTTTTACTACTAAAAACATACACTTTTCCATCCAAGTATTTTGTCAAATGCCAAATATTTTTTGAAATTTGTTTAATTGTATGTTTCCCAACAGCATATCCATTTTTGATAGGAATACATATTGGCACCGAATCATCAGACTTTGTTAAAAGTGGCAGGATTTCTTTAGTTTGCCATTTTTTTATATAATCAACTGTTTGATCAACAGCATGCTCGATATCCCCAACCGTAGGAATATCTTTTTTATTTTTTGATTTTTTTCGAGTAGACGATTTGGCCATTTTGATTTATTCTCAATAATATATCTTTATTAACTAATTGATTTGCCAAAATCTGTTGTCTAGGACTTAGGTCCGACTTATTTAATTTTTCACCGTCAGAAAACTTAGTCAACAAATCAGCTTCCTCATTGGTTATTGGTAACTGTATGTTATTTACTAGTTCTACGATCTTCATTTATTATTTAATGGAGTGAACTATCAGTGCAAAAATACCACCGATTAGTGCCGCCAAAACGGATATACCTATTGTAATAAATTGTTTGCTTTGAGCACTATCTGAGTCTGAAAGTTTTTCACGAATGAAAACGATATGAGACTCCAATTTCTCAACTTTTTCTTTAAGATTTTCTATTTTGTGGTCCAATGCAGAATACCTTTCTGCACACAGTTCAACGTGGGCCTCCAAACTTTTCTTTTCTATTTCTGTTGACATTGTATTAAGTCTCCGTTTTTCTTTAAACGATGCTGTGATTAAATGAGCCTAAGTTAAACCATAATGTGTGCCATAATAATTTTATAACAAGCATCTATCTTTGTTATACTTTTATTTAATTAGTCCTAAATAAAACTAATGTATGTATTTTTAATTTTACTGAGTAGAAAGGGCGGATTTTATCCCGCCCTTTCAATTTTAAGTATGTACTTAATTAAATATTAAGCAAACTTCATGCCGCCACTAGTTGTAACAACTGTTGTCAAACCAGCGTTGGCCAATTCAGTTTGCAAACCGCTAGCGTCGAAGCTAGTAGCTTCAACCAAAACGCTAACAATACCGCTGTTATCATTCTCAACTTGGTAAGCGATGATAGAGCTACGTGTAGCGATAACACGCAACATTGTTTCAACTTGACCACCAACACCCATTTCGCCACGTAGATCAGCATTGCTGTCGATCTTGAATGCGGTTGGGTGCTTGCCGATGCCAGTAGCGATAATTGTGCCAATGCCAGAACCATGTGTACCAACATCAACGTTTACAACGCCTTTAGCGTCACCGTTTGTACGAGTAAAAATTGCCATTTTAAATTCTCCTAAATATTATGGACACAACCCTGTGTCTCATAATAATATTTATGTAGATTTTGAAATAATTATCAATATAGTAATTATCGAATGCCTGCTTCAGTATTTAATTGTGCATTAAGTTGATCGGTTGCGCCAACTATTTCTCCATTTGGTCCGATCCAAGATAATAGATATTTTGAATTGTTAAAATCAATTTGAGTGTTACCCGGAACTAATTTTTTAACATTTGTCGAAATGCTAGGTCTATTTGCTGCTGCTGCATTTTGTTTTTCAACATATTCAGGAGACAGCTTTAAAGCATAGGTTTTTTTAATATACTTTAAAATATTTTCATTATTAAACTCGCCATCTGTAGATACTGTATAGTCTGGTAATTCGTCAACATTCAAACCAAAATAATTTCTCATCCATTTTGAAAATTGATTGGCATATTGTTGTTGATTATCCTCTACATTGTTTTGATTTGGATTTGTTGAGGTATTTTTAACAGTTAGTGGGCCTAAATTGCTATTTTCCAACCCAGCTTCTATTGTTCCCCATTGTTGAAGAACTTCTTTTGACCATTTATCAATATCTTTTTGACCAGATTTTAAACCTTTTGATCTAGGGTCGGACATCTTGTTATAAAATTTTCCAGCAGAACTGACTGTATTTTTAATTTTATCCCAGACTGGACCTTCTACTATAATTTCATTAACTTTCATCATTACCCTCTTCTGATTTATTAAGTGATCTTAATTTTCTTGTAAATTTTGCTGGGTCTTGCATACGAATACTATTGATAAGTCTGCGCTCAAGCTCTAAGGCCGTTTCCTCATCATATGATACTCTAATAGAATTAATAATATTAATGGCGCCTTGTATAATATTAGTTGCCCTACTTTCTAAAACCTGATTTTGATCTCTGGTTGATAGGAATAAGTCTAAATCTTCAAGAATACCTCGAGTCTTTTTTTGCAAAATATGCCCCAATCTTCTAATATTTATGCACTATTAAATATTATTTGACTTCAATGAACTAAGCATTTGTCTAAGTTTAGTACTACCACCTTCCGCAGATACTTTTGGGGATTGTTCCCATGCCGGAGTTCCTGTTGCTCTTTCCCAATTAGGTTTTTTAGTTAACTCCCCATCCGAAGTCTGTTTACCCTTAATTTGACTCATGATATTTGACACAGGAGTTTTATTTTCACTTTCCTGTCCCTCTTCACCAGGATCAGTAATACGCAGGCTTTCAATATTAAAATCCAAATCAACTTTAGTACCAACGCCACTACTACTACGAGTTTTCATAAATTGAATTTGATACCTACCACGCTCTCGCATTGCTCTACTAGTAAAAATACCAATAACATTGTCGGCTGTTTGAATTTTACTCAATCCACCACTGATATGACTATGATCAAATTCAATCTCATCAACTGCCCCACGATTTAACTGAGCCGCCGTAACTACTACACATTGAGTTTCCATTGCCAAGTTACGCAGCTCCTCGCTGACGTATTTGTCTTTGACAAACAAATCAGACGGAGAAACTTTGACAGAAAGCGGCATCATAAGGTCTAGATAGTCTACTAAAATAATGTCGGGTTTTAGCCCCGTTTTTACTTGATATTCCTTTAAATATGCACGTAAATCGTTGCAATTCTTACCTGTTGGTAGATATTTGATTTGCATCCCACCAGCTTTTTTACCAGTGAGTCTAACTTTCATTTCAACATCATCCAAATTTCTAAATACATCTTTACTAGCGACCCCGGTGATCATACTATCAATACGCATACCTACCAATTCTTCACTAAGTTCGAAAGTAAAATAAATCACATTCAACCCAGCAAAACTAAAATTTACTCCCAAGTTTGCTAAGAACAAGCTCTTACCACCCCCTGAGCCAGCGCAAAAAATATCTAACTCACCACGCTTAAACCCACCATATAACTTTTTGTCAACAGTGGGCCACCCTGTGCTAAGTTGTCCAGAATTGTCACGTAATTTTAAAAGCCTGGTTCTAGGATCGGAATAGTAATCTGTACCCATATCTCTAGTCAACCCAATTTGTACTGCATCCTTTATTAACTTTTCTACAGGATCATATTCGCCCTTTTCTAATAGATCAGCAGCTTTGAGAATAGCACGTTCTAATTCACCTCGTTTACTAAATCCTTCAAATTCATTAAAAAACCATTCATAATGACCATCATTTAATTCTGGTACTGGTTTTAATTCAAGACCAGTTGTGGCGGCAATTTGCTCATACGTAGGTAGAGTCTTATATTGATCAATGTGTTCTTTTAAAAAAGTTGCAGTTGAACGCAAACTTCTATCAAAATTTTCTGGATTATAAATGCTTGAAACACGCACATAAGTTTGTGAATCTTGAAGCATCATCTCCAGAAAAAGTCGTTGCAAATCACTATTATATTCTTTAGTCATAATATTATATATATTTTTTCTTACGTAACTGTATCTTTAGTTTGCTGGTCTCGACAGAATCTAGTATTGACTTTAAGGTGAATAATTTTCCATATTTGATCACAGCTTCATTAATATCTTTACAAGTCTCCGACCAAACTGGAAACGCAACATTCCATCCATACTCCATAGCATGGTCGATTAATTTGGATCCAGGCCATTTTTTATTGTCTATATCAAAATCCGGGACAACAATGACTTCTCTACCTAAACCGTCAATGACGTCAGCTTGTTGCTCACTGCACTCGTTACCCAAAACAGCAACCCCATCAATACTCATTGCATCAAAAACACCCTCACATACTATAACAAAACGCCAATTAGACTTTTGATTATTGATATTAAAAACAAAGTTGGGTTCATGTTGTGTATAGTATTTAGGTTTGATGGCGCTGTCAATAGCTCTGGCAGTCCAGCCAATAATCGTGTCTTGCCAATAAAATGGTATTATTACTCTATGACTTAATTTATGTTCGTGACTATCGCTCCAATAAAAATTATATTTTTCAATGTCAATTTTTCTATTGAACAAATAATCAACAGTTGAATGATAATTTTTGGGCACATTTTGCCACTCAGCTAATTCATAAAAACCAGCCAATTCATATAATGTTCTTGCAGATTCAGGCAATGGTCTAACTGCATAATTGACTGCAATATCTTTTTTTATTTCAATTTGAGGGTTAGTTAATTCTATATATTCTTTAACCCTAATAGCCTCAATCACTAATCTTTTTATTGTTGACTCATCGGCACCAAGCCAGGATAATAATTTTCTAAACTTGTAGGCTAGTGGTCTTCCAGAAGTATAGTTAGCAGTAAAATTGCAATTAAAACAACTGTAAGAAATAGATTCATCACCATTTTTTATTATACCACCACGCCCTCTGGTGTCAACACTTTCGCCATTATGATGACAACAAACAGCATTTCCGGATATCCACCCAGAAGATGTCTGTTTAGTTTTTCTATTTGACCCCCACAATGTGGTAGTCGTTTCGATAATTTGATTAGTCAAAGATTTTTAAAGATTGATAATTTTTACAATTATAGCATCAACCCAATCTAAATTCAACCACCAAATATATCAATTTTTAATACAAATTGGTTCCAGAAATTAGCCATTCAGTATCGGTTATTTTGATGACGGTAGCAACACCGCCAGAAGATAAAATCCTATTACCTGTCACTTGAGAATTTCCACTATAATAAATAGAGTCGGAACAAGTTATGTTTATATTCCCCCCAGTTGGATGATTAATAAACGTTAATACTGTACCAATCGGATAAGCAACGCTAGAATTAGTAGGAATGGTCCAAGTTCTTGCTGAGTCTAGAGCAGGGTGAAATATTTGTTTCCCATTATCTGACAAAGATGTTACATAGTTACTGCTTTGAATATTTTGAGGCACAATTTTTGTACCTATCTCATATCCGTTAACTGTGGCATTACCAGTAAATGTTGGATTTAATACATTTACACTACCAGAACTTCCAGTATAACCAAACGAACCACTAGGACCATTTGCACCAGCACTACCAGTATAACCAAGAGGACCAGTTGGACCAGTATATGTAAATCCTTGAATTTTGGATCCTTGAATCATCCAGGCTGTTGTTGATATACGCAATGCACTAGCCATACCGCCAGCAGTGATAACAAATGAACCGCTCACAGTAACACCATTTACTGTTAATGTGTCAGAACTAGCAATAGTAATATCACCGGCCCCCAATTGATTAACAAATGTCAATGTTGCACCAATCGGATAAGCAACACTAGCATTAGTAGGAATAGTCCAAGTTCTAGCAGTTGTGTCTGTCGATGGATGTAAAATGTGCCCTGCTTTATCACTCAATACTGTTGTGTAGTCTGTAGAAATAATATTTTGGCTTAGATCAGTAGCTACAGGGCCAGTTGCACCAATACTACCAGTATAACCAATACTACCAGTGTATCCAATACTTCCCGTGTATCCAGCAGGACCAACATAGAGCTCTCCACCAATTCCAATACCTTGTATATTCCATTCTGTCGAATCGACTTTAAAGGCAGATGCTACAGCACCAGGAACTAACAATATTGGACCATATTGTCGTTGTCCACCAAACACTACTGTATCATTGAAAACTAATGATACGTTTCCAGAACCTGATTGGTTTATAAATGTCAGTGCCGTTCCAACAGGAAAAGAAACCAATGAATTTGAAGGAATTGTCCATGTTCTAGCAGTTGGGTCAATTTTTGGATGGAATAATTGTTTTCCACTATCTGACAAAACCAAACTATAATTTGATGTTATGATATTCTGAGGTAATATTTTAGTTCCCACTTCATAACCATTTATAGTAACGTTTCCTGTTAAAACTGCATCACTTGTGATTGTAGACAACATTGACTGGCCGTTAGCAAAGAATAACTTATCTGAATAAACTGCACCAGCAAATACATTACCTGCAATACCTGCACCACCAGCAACTTGTAATGCACCAGTTGTTGTGCTTGTGGATGATGTAGTATTTGAAACTACTAATATATTACTGGTGGGGACGTTCCAAGAACTTATACCAGACGTAAATCTAGTACCATTTGAATAAAAGATATTGTCTGAATAAACTGCACCAGCAAATACATTACCACCAACGCCCACACCACCAGCAACCTGTAATGCACCAGTTGTTGTGCTTGTGGATGATGTGGTATTTGAAACTACTAATATGTTACTGGAGGGGACGTTCCAAGAACTTATGCCAGATGTAAATCTAGTACCATTTGAATAAAAGATGTTGTCTGAATAAACATTTCCTACAAGATTGCCTAAGAAATAACTTGCCGCAATGTTTGAGGTGGTGGTAAATGCGCCGTTTTTATATTCAAAAGTAACTGAGGAAAATGATAGTCCAGATGCATTGGAAATCACTGGAGATCCTGTAGCGGTTATTGCCCAATTATTTGAACTTCCATCAATAAACGTTGCTGCATGGCATGCTAAGAAATTGACGGTTCCAGAGGACACTGTTGTAGTCAATGCAGAGGAAGGGGGAGTGAATGCCGCAGTATACAAAGCACCATTAATAACAATTCTCACATTGGATATATACCCAGTGAGAGTAGAGCTGGCCGCATCATTAACCCAAGAAGATGCGACTCTTGTTCCAGAAAGTAAAAATACACCAATATTGCTATCTAAAGTTACAGAATACGATATCGATCCACCAAGAACTCCATTTACAAAAATCCTAATTAGATTAGATGAGTCACGAGTTACTGCAACATGATACCAGGCATTAGCCGTAACGGCTACCGAACTAGTTATAATATTTAAACTATCACTAGCGATTCCTCTAGAAGCATTCAACGTCGGATATCCATTAACAATAAATAGATTCCATCCTCTATTACTAGTTCCGGACGATTGCCAATTCGACACAATAGTTTGTGTGCCTGTGACTGATGAGAGATTGACCCAAGCTTCTATAGTAAATTGCTGATTTGCAACCATGTAAGCATTGTTAGATGCTGCGTTTAGATAATTTGAGCCATTGAATTGAACAGAATTTGCCTGTATTTGCACATTTAATGCATTGGACGAAGCAGCTATAGATACAGCAGATATCCAAGACAAACCATTAGCAAATAATAAATTATCTGAATAAACTTTATTAACAAATAAATTACCCGCAATACCAGCACCACCAGCAACCTGTAATGCACCAGTTGTTGTGCTTGTGGATGATGTGGTATTTGAAACTACTAATATATTACTGGAGGGAACATTCCAAGAACTTATACCAGACGTAAATCTAGTACCATTTGAATAAAAGATATTGTCTGAATAAACTGCCCCAGCAAATACATTACCCTCAATACCAGCACCACCAGCAACCTGTAATGCACCAGTTGTAGTTGATGTTGAACTTGTTGTGCCAGTAATTCTAATAGTTTTACTGACTGACAACTCTTCTGTCGAAGCTGATGACGAAACTGTTGATGATGATTGCGCAACCGACGAATATGATGCACCGTTTGAATAAAACAAATTATCAGCAAAAAGTCTACCGTCCAAATATAAATCTTCAGCACTTCATGTTAGTGGTGGAGCAAGCATTGCTGAAGATTTATATTTGGGCGGTA
>Ga0114959_10001751_pt1 | contig 18553 bp, 15 predicted proteins | sample C_130625_EF_Meta_FD_87317 | JGI IMG/M metagenome (GOLD analysis project Ga0114959, IMG submission 87317) | Freshwater microbial communities from Lake Croche, Canada to study carbon cycling - C_130625_EF_MetaG | ecosystem: Environmental > Aquatic > Freshwater > Lake | place: Lake Croche, Canada...
ACGCCGTCGAGCGCATGAATCACCTGGGTCGCGAGATCGTCTCCCGGCAGTACGCGAGGGAACGCGCTGACGCCGACGACCTGCAGCGTCATGCGAGTGACAGTGCCGCAGCAGCCATAGCTGCGGTTGCGTTGATGTCGGTCATCATCAGGGGCACGGCCCGACAGGTGATGCCAAGGGCCTCAACGTCGAAGACAGCTGCTGCATCAGATTCGTCGACTAACCAGGCATCCAGTACACCGCCGGACGCACGCGCGCCGTAGTGGGCTGCGACTGCGGCAGCGGTGGTGTCGACGCCGATTGCGGAGAGGCACGCGTCGGCCATCCCTCGCACAGGTGCGCCGGCGACGATGGGGGACAGGCCAATGACCTTGGCCGGTGTCTGGGCGAGGGCCTGTCGAAGCCCGGCGACCTGCAAGATCGTGCCGATCGAGACCACCGGGTTGCTCGGGGGCAGGAGCACCACGTCCGCCGATGCAATGGCGTCGATGACTCCCGGCGCAGCAGTCGCGGAGTCCCCGCCGACGAGAACGATGTCGTGTGCGGGCAAGGAGGCGCGATATCTGATCCACCACTCCTGGAAATGCATGGCGATCCGCGCTGGGGCCCCGTCCGCAGCGCGCACGCCCGAGGGATCGTCGACGACGACGTGAGTCTCGGCGCGGTCATCTGTCATCGGCAGCAAGCGCACTCCGGGTTGCCAGCGATCGCACAACGCGGCTGTCACGTCGCTCAGCGGAAAGCCAGCGTTGAGGGCTTGGGTGCGGACCAGATGAGTTGCGGTGTCGCGATCACCGAGTCCGAACCAGGTGGGTTCGACCCCGTACGCGGCAAGCTCGTCCTTCACCGTGAAGGTCTCGTCCTCGCGCCCCCATCCACGTTCGACACTGATGCCGCCGCCGAGGGTGTACATCACGGTGTCGAGATCCGGGCAGACCCGCAGGCCGTGCACCCAGATGTCATCGCCGGTATTGCCGATGACAGTCACCGCGGAGCCGGGGACCGTCTGCTCCAGATGTTTCAGCAGTCCCTGAAGGAAGCGCGCTCCGCCGATGCCGCCGGCTAGGGCAGTGATGTGCATCGGGCCATCTTTGCAGCGTCGCGATTCATCTCTCGCCGAGGCGTCGGAACGTGGGCGTGGGGGGTGCCTACGTGGAAATTTTGACGATGTCCTGGCCAATCTGGCCACTTTGTCCGGTTTGAACTTGACTGTCCGGAACTACACCGGTGTAATGCGTCATGTCGCGACGGGGGTCGCGGCAGCAGGGTCGAGGAGGATCTGAATGGCGGACATGGTTCTGCTTCCCCTGACGGAGGTCGAGGAGCTCGGCTGGCAGGAGCGCGCGCTGTGCGCCCAGACCGACCCCGAGGCGTTTTTCCCCGAAAAGGGCGGCAGCACGCGAGAGGCCAAGCGGGTCTGCCTTTCGTGCGATGTGCGCGTGGAGTGCTTGGAGTATGCGCTTGCCCAAGATGAGCGTTTTGGTATCTGGGGCGGGCTCTCCGAGCGCGAACGTCGTCGCCTCAAGAAGCGTGCCGGCTAGTCCTATGTGCTTCGCGGTGGCGACAAAGCTGCCGCGTATGGTGATCAAGTGACGCAGCCAGAGGAGCAGTCGCCTCCGGACGTCCTCGACGCGGCCCTAGCCGACACCGGAGAGATCCCCACGGTCACTGCCGCTCTGGCGGACCCCGTCACGGATCCGGATCCTGCCCACGACGGCTCATTCGACGAGGGCGACCCGAGTGCGGCACCTGCGTCCGACCCGCTTGACCAAGCCGGCGGCGAATGGTTCACCGGCGAACTCGATGTCTCACAGATTCGCCGACCCCGCCGCAACCACTTCGTCACCGCGGTCATGGTCGCTCACGACGGAGCGTCGTGGCTACCCGCCGCCTTGACCACCCTTGCCCAGCAGACCCGCCTACCCGACGTTGCGGTGGGTGTCGATGCCGCCTCGACCGATGACAGCGCAGACCTGCTGCTGGAGTCCTTCGGTCCCGAGCGCACTCTGCGCCTGGACGAAAATCCAGGCTTCGGCTCCGCTGTCCGCGAAGGTCTCGCGCATCTAGCCGCAGCGGGACTCATGCCTGCGCGAACGGAACACGTCGAATGGGTCTGGCTGCTGCACGATGACGCGGCCCCCGATCCGGACTGCCTTCAGGCCCTTCTCGACACGGCTGATGATCATCCCGATGCAGCGATTCTGGGGCCCAAGATTCTCGGATGGCATGACCGGCGGCTCCTGCTCGAAGTGGGTGTCACGGTCAGTGGCGCTGGTCGACGCGTCACGGGTTTGGAATCACGCGAACATGATCAGGGCCAGCACGATGGAGCCCACGATGTGTTGGCCGTGAGTTCGGCCGGCATGCTGGTGCGTCGGGCAGTGTGGGATGCCCTCGGCGGATTCGACCCTGAGCTGCCGCTCTTTCGTGATGATCTTGATCTGTGCTGGCGCGCGCAGCGCATGGGTGAGCGAGTCCTCATTGCCACGGATGCCCAGTTGCACCACCGCGAAGCATCGGCGCACGGTCGTCGCGCCCACCAGAAGCGACCGCATCGCGCTGACCGCGAGGCCGTGGTCCACGTACTGCTTGCGCAGGCCACCACATGGGCGCTGCCGCTGGTCGCCATTCGACTCTTCCTCGGCAGCCTTGTGCGTGCACTCGTGTATGTGCTGGGCAAGGACGTTCAGGCTGCCCGTGACGAAGTGGCCGCGGTGATCTCAGTGGCGACCCACCCGTCCGCGTTGCTTGCCTCGCACCGTCGGGTCTTGGCGACGTCCACCAGTCCTGCCTCGGTGGTGCAGCCGCTCAAGGTGAGTCTGGGCGCACAGGTCCGCCACGCGGTTGAGGTCGTCGGTGGTGTGCTCACCACCAGCAGCTCGGATGCACAAGGTCCCACCGTGAGTGCGCTCGAAAGCGGTCCGTTGGCCGACGAGTCCGAGTACCTCAGCGACGGAACGTCCACGTTCCTGCGTCGCACTCTGCTTCGACCGAGTGTTCTGTTCACTGTCGGACTTGCCCTCGTGGCCATCATCGGAACTCGCGGGCTCTGGCTGGGCGATGGGGTGTTGCAGGGAGGCGCACTGCTTCCCGCGCCCGAGGGTGCGGCAGACCTGTGGGAGACGTATTCGCAGGCGTGGCACGACGTTGGCCCCGGTTCTACCGTTCCTTCCTCGCCCTACCTCATGGTCGTGGTTGCCGCGGCGATGGTTCTTTTTGGCAAGGCGCCTGTCGCAGTGACGGTTCTGCTGCTACTGGGCATTCCGCTCGCGGCGTTGAGCGCGTACTTCTCCCTGCGCGGATTGATTCCCAGTAATCCCATCCGAATGTGGGCGGGTGCCGCCTATGCGTTGCTGCCGGCGATGACGGGTGCCGTCGCATCGGGACGCATCGGACTGACGATTGCAGCGATCGCGCTGCCCATTGCCTTGAGATCACTCGTTCGCACCGCGGGGCGCAACGGCACCGCACGTCGATCTGCCGGCACCGCGTTACTTGTTGCTGTGGTGCTGTGCACCACTCCTGCGGTGTGGTTGATCATGGTCGCTGGCGGCATCGCGGCGTCCGTTTACCTTTACTTCCGGCGGGATCCCGCAGCGCGACCCATCATGGGGCGACTTGCCCTGAGCCTGTTGTCACCGCTGCTGCTCTTGCTGCCATGGTCGTGGTACGCCATCACGCACCCGGTGATCTTGTTGCTCGAGCCGGGGATCAATTCCCCGAGCCTCACCGACCCGGGTCTCACGCCATGGGATGTCCTTCTGCTGCATCCGGGCGGTCCGGGAATGACGCCCGTGTGGTTGTCGGTGTGCTTGATCGTCGCCGGCCTGTTTGCTCTCATGCGCGCGGATCGCATTCGCATCATCGCGGCGTTCGGAGTGCTGGCCGGGTTGGGCTTGGCGATGGGACTTATCCAGAGCGTGGTCCTCGTGACCCCTCCAGGTGCTGCAGGACTCACCCGACCCTGGCCGGGTCCGGCGACGCTGGTGATCGGGTTGTCGTTGATCGCGGCAGCGGCCGTTGCGGCCGAAGGTCTGCGGGGGCGACTCGTGGGAAGCAGCTTCAGCCTTGGTCAGCCGCTCACCGCATTCGTCGCGCTGGCTGCTCTCGTTGTCCCGCTGGTGAGTGCTGGCGCATTTGTCTTTGGCGTTGACATTGCATTGCGTCGAGCTCCGGCGTCATCGTTTCCGGCCTTCGTCGCCGCCGACTCAGAGAGTCCGCAGGCACCGCGCACTCTTGTCCTTGAGCAGGTGCCCGACGGTCCGGTCCGCTACTCGCTGGTCAACGGCTCAGGCCAGACTCTCGGTGACGCCGAGACGGAGCCGCCCGCGTCGGTCTGGACCGCGTTGGACGACATTGTCGCCGCGATCGCGTCGGGTCGTGGTGGTGATGAGATTCGTGCGCTGGATGGCTACGGCGTTCGCTATGTGCTGCTGTCCAACACCGGAATTCGCACGTTGGTGCCGACTCTCGATGCGGAACCTGGCCTTCGTCGCCTGTCCACATCGGGTGGAGAAGTGCTGTGGCGCGTCAGCGGTGTGACGTCGCGAGCAAGGGTGGTATCCGCAGATGCGCAGGCTCCGCTCGGGCTCGCACCTCAGGGCACCGTGACCGCCGATCCGTACCTTGATCAATCGATGCCCGAGGGTGGACCGGGGCGGGTTCTCGCAGTAGGTGCAACGCTCGATGAGGGGTGGCGTGCTGCGTCGCAAGGACGCGAACTCTCTATCGCGCCAGCCGCGGGAAACTTGGCGTGGTCTCAGGCCTTTGTAGTGCCAGACGGCTCGGCGCCGGTGCGCGTGTGGTTTGACGACACCTCACGTGCGCGCTGGCTGTGGTGGCAGGGAATCGTGTTGGCCGTTCTGATCGTCCTTGCGCTTCCGTCGCGTCGCCGCGTTGATCCTGACCCAGACTTTGATGACGAGTACCTGGGTTCTGACATCGCCACTGAGCCGCATCACGGCGGTGAGATGGCATGACCGAGATGAATGGTGACGAGGGCGGGCGCGAGCCTGATGACCGGGAGATCCAGGAAGGCCAGGACGTCCAGGAATCAGCCGATCAACCGGACGTGGAGGCGCTCGAGCGGCCGGGAGAAGAGTGGATTGCCGAGCTGCTCAAAGAGCAGGCTGATGAGCGTGCGGAAGCGCAGAGCGCTCTCGTTGGTGTCGGTGACTCAGGTTCCGGAGATGCAGCCTCGGCTGACCCAGATTCCCCCGACGACGTCGTAGAAGAAGAAATCGACGCGGCTGCCCTGATCGAGCCCCCACTCGAGCCCGGACAACTCGGTGGTCGCCTGCGCAAGACCGTGTTGTCGCGTCGCGGTGCGCTTGTCAGGCGAGGTTCCGAAGCACGTCTAGGTGGGCGTGATCCCGCGTTTGCCGGCGTGCGCACCGTGGTCCTTGTCGTTGCGGTTGCGCTGTCACTCACGGCAATCGCCGCGCTGGTTCAGCGACCACAACCCAAGCCTTCCGAGTACGGCACCACGACAGAGCCGATCGGGAGCACAGTTCTGCTGTGCCCCGAACCGGGTGCCGGCAGCGATCTCGATGTGCGCGTCTCCGCTGCGGTCATCCCCGATCAGCCTGGCCAAGACGCCAAGGACGGCGTTGCGGGGCTGGTGACGCTGCCAGGCAAGCAGGCGGCCACAGCTCGCATCACGACCCCCGGCGGGCAGGCGGCGATCGAGGCATTCGGCACGGCACTTCCGCCGATTCGTGCGTTCGGCGAAGGCAACCTCGCGCCAGGTCTCGTTGCTGACCAGTGGGGTCGCGCCACGTCCGGCACCGGACGAGGCATGGCCAGCACATCGTGCGCACCGGCGGGTTCCGACTTCTGGTTCGTGGGCGGTGGCGCCATTGCGGGCCGCAACACTCGAATCGTGTTGGTCAACCCCGACGACTCGGCGGCGGCGGTCGACGTGGTGGTGCTGGGCCCAAACGGAATCATCGACACACCTGCGGGGCGTGGACTCGTCGTCCAACCGCAGAGCAGAACTGTCGTGCGCCTGGATGCGTTGGCACCGGGCATCAACGCAACAGCGGTTCACGTGATCGCGCGAGCAGGGCGCGTAGGCGCTGCGGTCGATGACGAACAGGCGTCGGGATTGTCGGTCGTGGGCACCGACTGGATCCCTGCAGCAGCCGAGCCAGCCACCAAGGTGTATCTCCCCGGTGTCGTCGACGGCAGGGGCGCGCGCGTTCTCACCATCGCAGCGCCGGGGGAATCCGATGCTCTCGTCGACATCAAGGTGATGACGGACACGGGCACGTTCGATCCGGCCGATCGATCCCAGGTGCAAGTACCTGCGAATGGGGTGCTCGCCATCGATATGGCGCCAGTCCTGCAGCAGCAGGCCGCGACCTTGCAGCTGACATCGGATGTCCCCATCGTCGCTGGGATGCGTCAGTTCTTCGGTGGACCGAACGTTCAGGACGAGACCTCGTTCACGGCCGGATCTCAACCCTTTGCTACCACGGCTGCTGTCGGTGGGCTTCCGGTACGCCCCGCCACTGACGTGCGGTTGTATGTGACAGCCCCTGACACGGATGCGGCCGTGGACGTGGTCCTTCTGCCGTATCAGGGGACAAAGGCCGCTGCCGTGGCCACCAGTCCCCAGCGCATCACGGTCAAGGCTGGCACCATCACGACTGTGCGCATCAGTGCGCCCGGTGGCGCCAAGTGGTACACGGCTGTTGTCACGCCATCGCAGGGTTCGGGTCCAGTCCTGGTCGCTCATCGCGTGCGCGAGACGTCGTCATACGGCGACCTTGTGACGGGCTACCCGTGGTCACCCGTACGAACCGATGTGCAGGTACCGAAAGCGGAGCAGGACCCAGGGATCTCCATCCGCTAGCGCTAGTTGCGGTGGTGAGAGCGCGGCGCGGCTTCCACGCATTTTGTGAATGGCCGCATACGGTGTGGCCCGTGAGTCGTCGGCGCTGCTCTAAACCGTCCTGCAATGGTGCAGCGGTGTCGACGTTGACCTATGTCTACGCCGATTCCACGGCGGTCGTGGGTCCACTGGCCACCTACGCCGAGCCGCATTGCTACGACCTGTGTGCGACCCACGGAGAGCGTCTCACCGCGCCGATCGGCTGGGAGATCGTGCGCATCACCCCCGACCCAGATGCCCTCAAGCCCACCAGCGACGACCTCGAGGCCCTGGCAAACGCGGTTCGCGAAGCTGCCCGCCCGCGCTACGAGCCGGGCGCACCGCCTCCGGTCGAGGTTCCGGAAGGGTCCGTTGAGCTGGCACGCAAGGGACACCTTCGAATCCTCGCGTCGGTCGACACCATGGCGAAGCAGGCTCGTGAGGAGCGCGATCGGCACCCGGCGGGCGCTGACTTTCTTGACGAGGACCTTTTCTCCGACGAATAGCCACCCACGCACTGCGACGGCCAGGCGCCGACCCGGCGGCTAGGACGTTGCGATGCGGGTACACCGATAGCCTGTGCCCGTGCGCAATTTGGACGCCATCATCAAGGCGTACGACGTCCGCGGGATCTATCCCGATCAGCTCGACGAGACCCTCGCTCGCGAGGTAGGTGGCGCGTTCGTGCGCGCCTTGGGTATCGCGGTGCGTGACGGTGGCCCCGGAGCCGTGGTCATCGGCCACGATATGCGCCCCTCCGGTCCTGATCTCGTCGCCTCATTCGCCGACGGAGTCATGGCGCAGGGTTGCGATGTCATCCTCATCGGCCTCGCCAGCACTGATGGCCTGTACTTCGCTTCAGGACACCTGAATCTTCCCGGTGCCATGTTCACGGCCAGTCATAACCCGGCCCAGTACAACGGCATCAAGCTATGTCGCGCCGGTGCTGCGCCTGTCGGCCAGGACTCGGGGTTGCGCGAGATTCGCGCCATGATCGATGCCGGCGTGCCGAAGTACGACGGTCCGATGGGCAACTCGAGCCAGCAGGATGTCCTCACCGACTACGCGCGACACCTGCGCAACCTTGTCGACGTCAGCGGAATCCGGCCGCTGCGCATCGTGGTCGATGCAGGCAATGGCATGGCCGGTTTCACAGCGCCTGCGGTGCTTGGCGAAGCTGCCGGACTTCCGGCGCTGCCACTGAGTATCGATGCGCTGTACTTCGAACTCGATGGATCATTCCCCCATCACGAAGCCAACCCGATTGACCCAGAGAATCTGCGGGACCTGCAGGCCCGTGTTCTGGCCACCGGCGCCGACCTCGGCCTCGCCTTCGACGGCGATGCAGACAGATGCTTTCTGGTAGACGAGCGAGGCGAGCCGGTCAGTCCGTCTGCGCTCACCGCCTTGATCGCGTCGCGTGAGCTGGCCAAAAATCCTGGCTCCGTCATCATCCACAACCTCATCACCTCGAAGGCTGTTCCTGAAGTTGTCCGTGAATTCGGCGGCGAGCCGGTCCGCACGCGTGTGGGCCACTCGTTCATCAAGGCACGCATGGCCGAAACCAATGCGGTCTTCGGTGGGGAACATTCAGGCCACTTCTATTTCCGTGATTTTTGGCGAGCTGATTCGGGAATGCTGGCTGCCCTGCATGCCATCGCCGCTCTAGGGGAGGCCTCTGAAGGCACCACGATGTCGAGTTTGCTCGCGCCTTTTGATCGTTACCCGTCCTCCGGAGAGATCAACACCGAGGTAGCCGATCAGAAGAAGGCGACCCAGGCGATCGCCGATGCTTTCTCGTCACGTGCTGTCGAGCCGTTGGACTGGTTCGACGGCATGACGGTGGTGGGGGATCGCTGGTGGTTCAACGTGCGACCCAGCAATACCGAGCCACTCCTGCGCCTGAATGTCGAGGCCGACGATCACGCGATGATGGAATCGATTCGTGACGAGGCGCTCGCCTTGATGAGGACCGGACAGTAGCCATGCCACTAGGGATCGCCTCAGACGTGTTTGACCTCCTTGCGTGCCCGTGTGCTGCCCACGGAAAGCTCACCGTTGACGGTTCCCAACTGGCGTGCACGGTGTGCGGGGCGCACTACGACGTCAAGGACGGCATCCCGGTGCTGTTGCCGCAATCGGATCACTGATCCATGTTGGTCATTCGGGGCGCGGTCAAGGACTACGACTGGGGCATCGTCGATGGATTGGCCGCGTGGGCCGGCGCAGCATCCGGAAAGCCGCAGGCCGAACTGTGGTTCGGGGCGCATCCGGGCGGCCCGTCACCGCTCATCGACGCCACAGGTGCCCTCACCGGAGAACATCTGGCCGACCACTTCGATGTCACGGCAACGCCGATCCTGGTCAAGCTTCTTGCCGCCGGGCGCCCGCTCTCTGTTCAGGTGCATCCCACTCGAGCGCGGGCCGAGGCCTTGTGGGAGCGGCAGCGCTCGGGTATGGGCCCGACTGTTCTGAGTGACCCGTTCGAGAAGACCGAGATGCTTGTCGCTCTAGAAACCTTTGAAGCGCTAGCCGGCTGGCGCGATGTCAACCAAGCCGCGAGCATCTGTGACCACATTCCTGGTGCGGCTGCGGCTGCGACCGCTCTTCGCGAGCATGACCGGGAGCGCGCCATTCGGGAGCTACTTCATATCGACCATGTCGAGACTGCCATTGCTCACCTGCCCGATGCCGTGGCCGGTGTCTGCGACGATCCTGCCGAGCGACATGGATATGCCACGGTCGCGGCGTTGTACCCGAAGGACAGCGGCGCTCTTCTCACGCCACTGTTGTCCTATGTGGTTCTGTCGCGAGGAGAGGCTCTCTATGTCCCGGCAGGAGTCCCACACAGTTATATCCGCGGCACCGGCCTTGAGGTGATGTCATCGTCGGACAACGTTCTGCGGTTGGGACTGACAAGCAAGCCCGTCTTCGTTGACGAGGCTCTTGCGTCGATCGAATGGGACCACCGTCCGATGGTCGCCCGCGCTCAGGTTGGTGATCGCATTGCCCCGGAGGGTGCGCCATTTGCGGCCAGCCTGGTGACCGCGGGAGCGCAGACCCTGCCCACCGGATCCTTCCGAATTGTGTTGCTGATCGAGGGCCGGGGTTCCATCAGTACATCGTTGGCTGATCTCCAACTTCACCCGGGAACGGCGGCAGTACTGTCTGCGGCTGACCCGGACGCCGCCATCAGCATCGACGGAATGGCTGCCGTTGTGACATCGGAGGTTTCATGAGCACCGAGGGTGGCAAAAAGGCGATCATCTCGGCCCTGGCGGCAAACCTGGGTATAGCCGTGAGCAAGTTCGTCGCCTTTGGTTTCACCGGGTCTGCATCGATGCTGACCGAAGGCATTCACTCGGTCGCCGACTCGGGCAATCAGGTGCTGCTGCTTGTCGGCAACCAGCGGGCCAAGCAGAAGGCTGATGAACACCACAACTTTGGCTACGGAAGGCGCAGGTATGTCTACGGCTTCATCGTGGCCATCGTTCTCTTTCTCATCGGTGGTCTCTTCTCCCTGTACGAGGGCTTGCACAAGATCCAGCATCCCGACGATGTGCAGGATGCGTGGCTTGCTTTTGTCGTCCTAGGCGTGGCCGTCGTGCTGGAGGGCTGGTCATTTCGCACCGCGGTGCGCGAGGCAGACCATGCACGCGGGCGACGCAGTCTGCCCGCATTCGTGCGAGCAGTGCGTCAGCCGGAGTTGCCCGTCATCCTGCTGGAGGATTTTGGTGCGTTGATCGGCCTGGTCTTCGCCATCTTCGGCGTGAGTATGGCGGTGGTGACAGACGATGGTCGATGGGACGGCATTGGTGCCTTGGCCATCGGCCTGCTGCTCCTCATCATTGCGATTTTCCTGGCATTTGAGATGTCCGCCAATCTGGTGGGCGAGAGCGCCCTTCCCGAGCAGGTCGAGGCCATCCGCGCCGCCCTCGAGAGCACCGAAGGTGTCGAGCGCGTCATCCATCTGCGCACCCTGCATGTGGGGCCGGATGAACTACTGGTCGCTGCCAAGATCGCCATCATGCACAACGACACGGGCGCGGAGATCGCCGCCGACATCAATACCGCCGAGGCAGCGATTAGAGCGGCCGTCCCGTCGGCGCGCTACATCTTCTTGGAGCCTGATCTGGATCGGGGCATCACCGCGTAACGCCGGTGGCGCGTGAGGTTCAGGCCCTGTGCTGCGTCGGGTCGATTGGGCTGCTCGTCCGGGTTCTGGCACACTGAGGTCGCTGCACGGTCTGGAGCCCCGGTTCCCGTCGCGGCCCTTCCCGACAGTTCCGCGAACCATCGAAGCCTCGTGCCGTTCGCTCCATCCCATTATTGGTAGGAGTTCGCATGTCCCTGGTCCGCCCCGACGGCACCCCCGACTTCAAGGTCGCCGACATCAGCCTCGCCGCGTTCGGTCGCGACGAGATCCGCCTCGCCGAGCACGAGATGCCCGGTCTCATGGCGATGCGCAAGGAATACGGCAAGAGCAAGCCGCTCAAGGGTGCCCGCATCACCGGCTCGCTGCACATGACCATCCAGACGGCTGTTCTCATCGAGACGCTGGTCGAACTTGGCGCCGAGGTGCGCTGGGCGTCGTGCAACATCTTCTCCACGCAGGATCATGCCGCCGCTGCTGTGGCCGTAGGTCCCAACGGAACTCCCGAGGATCCGCAGGGTGTGCCCGTGTACGCGTGGAAGGGCGAGAGCCTCGACGAGTACTGGTGGTGCACCGAGCAGATTCTTATGTGGCCCGATGGCCTGGGACCCAACATGATTCTCGACGACGGCGGCGACGCCACGCTGCTCGTTCACAAGGGCCGCGAGTTCGAATTGGCTGGCGTCGTGCCGATGCCCGACGAGACCACGTCGGAGGAGTACCGCGTGGTGCTCGAGACATTGCGTCGCTCGCTCGCCGAGGCTCCGACTCGCTGGACCGAGATCGCTGCCGGCATTAAGGGTGTCACCGAAGAGACGACCACCGGCGTGCATCGCCTCTACGAAATGATGCGCGAAGGTTCACTTCAGTTCCCGGCGATCAACGTCAATGACTCGGTGACCAAGAGCAAGTTCGACAACAAGTACGGCTGCCGCCACTCGCTCGTCGACGGCATCAACCGTGCGACCGACGTCATGATCGGCGGCAAGGTTGCGGTCATCTGCGGCTTCGGCGACGTGGGCAAGGGCTCGGCGGATTCGCTTCGTGGTCAGGGTGCACGAGTCATCGTGACTGAGGTCGACCCCATCTGTGCACTTCAGGCTGCGATGGACGGCTACCAGGTGGCTCGCATCGAAGACGTGATCGGTACGGCCGATATCTTCATCACAGCGACCGGTTGCTACGACGTCATCACGGCCGAGCACATGTCGAAGATGAAGCACCAGGCGATCGTCGGCAACATCGGCCACTTCGACAATGAAATCGACATGGCCGGCCTGCAGTCGACCCCGGGCATCCAGCGCAAGACGATCAAGCCGCAGGTTGACGAGTGGACCTTCCCCGATGGTCACTCGATCATCGTGCTGTCCGAAGGTCGTCTGCTGAACCTTGGCAACGCGACCGGCCACCCGTCGTTCGTGATGAGCAACTCCTTCACCAACCAGGTGCTGGCGCAGATCGAGCTGTTCACCAAGCTCGATGAGTACCCCTTGGGCGTCTACACGTTGCCCAAGGCGCTCGACGAGAAGGTTGCGCGTCTGCACCTTGATGCTCTGGGCGTGCGACTCACCGAGCTCAGCAAGCAGCAGGCCGAGTACCTAGGCCTGGATGTTGCCGGCCCATACAAGTCAGACCAGTACCGGTACTGACCGAGGTTTGGTCTCCACTCGCGCAGGAGCCTCCGACGACAGATGTCGTCGGGGGCTCCTCGGGTAATAGGCCTCGTGGGCGTCTGGCTCTCAGCGCCGGCGCGCTAGCGCAACGAGGAAAAGCCCCACGATGGCGGTGACCACCCCTATGACGGCCCAAATTCCCTGGCCGGTCATGAAGCTGCCCGGAAGCACCCCGATGCCCTGAACCACCCAGATGCCTCCGGTGACCAAGGCGAGGATTCCGAGGACAAGGAGAACGATTCGACCTGACGACATGTACCCCACGGTAGCGCCGGGATGTCACCATAGGGTCGTGAGCACCATGGGAACCCGCGGCCGAGTGTTGGTCATAGACGATGACGCCGCTCTGGCGGAGATGCTGGGCATCGTTCTGCGGGGTGAGGGCTTTGATCCCGTGTTCTGTGCCGATGGCGCCGGTGCTCTAGCCGCCTTTCGTGAATCCAAGCCCGATCTCGTACTTCTCGACCTCATGCTTCCCGGCCGTGACGGCGTAGACGTGTGCCGATCCATCCGCGCCGAGTCCGGTACCCCGATCGTGATGCTGACGGCCAAGAGCGACACGGTCGATATCGTGGTGGGACTGGAATCTGGCGCCGACGACTACATCGTCAAGCCGTTCAAGCCCAAAGAACTCATTGCCCGCATCCGAGCCCGCATCCGCCGTTTCGACGATGCGCCGTCGGGGAATCTCATCGTGGGTGACCTGGACATCGACATCAACGGGCACACGGTCAAGCGCAGCGGACAGAACCTCCTTCTCACCCCACTGGAGTTCGACCTTCTGGCGTGTCTGGCCCGCAAGCCAGGTCAAGTGTTCACCCGCGAAGTTCTGCTGCAAGAAGTCTGGGGATACCGGCATGCAGCAGACACGCGATTGGTGAACGTTCACGTGCAACGCCTGCGCGCCAAGGTTGAACATGATCCCGAACATCCTGAGATCGTTCTCACCGTTCGTGGCGTGGGCTACAAGGCGGGTCCGGCCTAGCGTTGTCCGCCACCTGGTTCCACGTTCAACGCATCCTGCTGTTCCTGCCCCGCCTTGTGTGGCGGGTGTGGCACGGCAGCCTCTGGCTGCGGGTGACTTTCACGACGTTGGTCCTGTCCGTGGTGGTGGTCAGCGTCTTGGGCGTGGTGCTCCTGTCTCGAGTGAGTACCGGTCTTCTGGATGCCAAGGAGCGAGCGGCCGTAGCACTGACCACCGCCGGTGTTGGTGAGGCTCAACGGCTACTGGATGCAGCGGATACCGGGCCATCCACGCCATCGCCAGCGCGTTTGGTCGATAGCCTCGTAGGCGCACTTGCAGCTCAGGCAGGATCACCATCAACGTTCGACGTGCTGCTGCTGTCAACACAAGGTGATGCGCCTGAACGTGGTACCAACCTCGTCGATCAGGCCAGCGTTCCCGCGGACCTGCGCGAGAGCGTCGTCACCTCCAAGCGCCTGTCGTGGACGTACACCGATATTCGTTTCCTGGACGGGCGTGGGGTGCCCGGACTCATCGTGGGCGCTCCGCTGTCCATTCCGACCGTGGGCCCTTACGAGCTGTATTACCTGTTCCCCCTGTCGCAGGAACAGGCAACGCTGACGCTCTTGCGAGGGTCTGTCGTGGGCACGGGGATTTTGCTCATGGTCCTGCTTGCGTGTGTGGCGTGGGTTGTGACCAGGCAGGTGGTCGTGCCCGTTCGGGCTGCGGCTCGAACCTCGACCCGGTTGGCCGACGGGCACCTGTCCGAGCGAATGAAGGTGCAAGGGTCTGACGACCTAGCGCGCCTTGCGATGTCGTTCAACGCGATGGCGGACAGTTTGGCGAAGCAGATTCGCCAGCTGGAGGAACTCTCGCGCGTGCAACAGCGATTTGTGTCCGACGTCTCGCACGAGTTGCGCACGCCACTGACCACCATTCGAATGGCTGCCGATGTGGTCTACGACGATCGTGAGGTGCTGGATTCACCAACCGCCAGAGCGGTGGAATTGCTGCAAACACAGCTCGACCGATTCGAAGAACTGCTCGTGGATCTTCTCGAGATCTCTCGCTTTGACGCGGGTGCTGCCGTGCTTGAGGCAGAGCGTGTTGACGTTGTCGATCTTGTTAGGCAGACCGCTCACCAAGCGGACCCGTTGGCACGGCGCAGTGGCGTCCCTGTGCGCATCAAGCACTGGGGGCAGGATTGCATCGCCGAATGTGATGCCCGCCGGGTACATCGAATCGTGCGCAACTTGATCGAGAACGCAATCGAGCATGGCAACGACCGAGGCGTCGACGTGCACGTGGCGTGCAATGACTCCGCCGTGAGTGTGACCGTCCGCGATTTCGGCGTCGGTCTTCGACCGGGAGAGTCATCCCTGGTCTTCAATAGGTTCTGGCGAGCGGACCCCGCGCGAGCTCGCACCACGGGTGGAACAGGCCTGGGCTTGTCGATTGCTCTTGAGGATGCCCGCCTGCATGGCGGCTGGCTCGAAGCATGGGGTGCTCCCGGTCGCGGTGCGTGCTTCCGGCTGACGATCCCACTCGATCGTTCGACCCCGATTGACACGGCTCCCTTGCCGCTGCAGCCCGAAGATGATGAGTACCCGGTGCGCCCACGCGACGGGCGAAGCGTTCGCGAGGTGACATCGTGAAGGGTCACCTGAGAGAGATCTCGACCAGGGTGGCTGCCGTGGTGGTCCCCGTGGTCATCGCGGGCTTCCTCCTCCCCGCTTGTTCGACGATCCCATCGACTTTCCTCGCTCGAGTGCCGACCTCCGGGCCCATCAAGCAGGGGGAGGAGATCGGCGGCTTTCAGGACGACCAGGTCATTCGCGTCATTGCTCGACCGCCTCGTCCCGGCATGACCCAGCTGCAGGTGGTCCAGGGGTTTATCGATGCATCGGCATCCTTTGATGGCGATCACCAGGTGGCCAGGCAATACCTGACGGCGGAAGCAAGTCGCGCATGGGACACCAGCGCGGGTGTTCATATCTACCAAAGTGTTTTGTCGTTGACCGATGTGGGTTCAACGGTACGAGCAGTGGGACCCACGGCCGGTGAGATCAGTCCCATCGGCCGTATGACGCTGGCCGAACCCGGCACGAACGTGTCGGAGACCTTCCTCTTGGTGCGCGACGACGGTGAGTGGCGAATCCGGCAGGCTCCACCCGGCCTGTTGCTGTCACAGTCCGACGTCGACCGATCGTTTCGTAGCTACCCGATCTATTTCTTCAACCCCAGTTTCGAATCTCTGGTGCCGGATCCACGCATGATTCCGTTAAGTGCTGCGGGAACCGCGACAACACTGGCGCGCGCACTCTTGAGTGGCCCGAGCGACTGGCTCCAGCCGGCGGTTCGCACTGCTTTCGCGACAGGAGTGAAGTTGCGCATTGATGCTGTACCGGTGGACGGTGGCGTTGCACACGTGGATCTGACGGCCAATGCACTAAATGCCGATGACAAGACCCGGCAAGCAATGTCGCAGCAGATCGTGTGGACCTTGGGTCAGCTCCCCGGAGTGTTCTTCGTCGATGTCACCGCGGGCGGGCAGCCCTTCGTTGTTCCGGGCATTGGCAATCCGACGCCGCGTGGTTCGTGGCCTACGTGGAACCCCAACCTGCTACCCGCGCAGACATACGCATATGCAAGTCGACGCAGTGGTGTGGTGTCCCTAGTGGCGAACTCAGAAGTCCCAGTGGATGGCGCCGCAGGCACCGGCGACATCAGGTTGACGCAAATCGCTGTGGCCGCTGATCACCAATCTCTGGCGGGTATCGACGCCAAGGGTGCGGTCTGGCGAAGCCGACTGATCCCCGAGTCCGCGCTCATCCGCATTCGAGCCGAGGGCACTCCCACGGCAATCGCGTATGGCCCCGGCAGTGCCGTGTGGATTACCGATGGCACGGTGACCGCGGTAGCACCTGACGGGACCCCCCAATCCGTCGACGTCTTGGGGCTGCCCAAGCGTGCCCGGCTCGTCAAGGTGCTGCCGTCACGCGATGGAACGCGTGCTGTCGTTCTGTTCCGGCGCGGCGGCCGCGTCAACATGGTGCTCTCGCGAATCGTTCCGGCAACGGGAAGTGCAGGTGCGATCCAAGTTGATCAGCCGCAGCTGATCGAAACGTCGTTGGTGGATGTGGCCGATGTTGCGTGGGCCAATGCGGATTCCCTCGCGGTACTGGGCAGTCAAACCGTGGGTTCCGTGCAGGTGGTGCTCGTGGATGTGGCTACGGGGTCGACGATCGCGCAGGGGGCACCTGACCAGGCAACCCAGATCGCGGCTGCGTCGGGGTTTCCGACGTTGGTTGCTTCAGCCAACGGTCTGGTCTATCAATTCGTTGGCGGCGCGTGGCGGGAGCGGATTCGCGCTGCGTCGCCGGCCTACCCGGGCTAGCCAGCACAGCGATTGCTACGACATCAATGCTGATGTCGTTCAAGGCGCGAATACCTTCTCGAACGGTGGCGCCCGTGGTGAGTACATCGTCGACAAGAATCGCCCGTCTGCCTGGTAGGCCGATATCGGTCGCCCGCATGGATCCGGAGACGCGTTGGAGACGTTCGATGCGTCCCACGCCTTTGACCGGCGCGTAGCGCCTCCACGTGCGCAGGATCGGCGCGTACGCGAGTGTGCTGGCGTCAAGATGGGTTTCGGCGTGCCGCATCAAGGTGGCAAGCGCCTCGAATCCGCGTCGTGGGTTGGGGTGCCCGGGTATGGGGACCATGAGCGCGGGTAGGGATGTAGGTCCGTGAGTCCGGCCGAATGTCGCGGCGGTGGATATCGATGTCGCGAGGAGTGCCGCAAGGGCTGGGGCGAGCGAGAGAGTTCCGCGCTCCTTGTATTCCAGGATGGCTGTACGCAGGTGTCCGGCATAAGGACCGCAGGAGCACACGGGCCGTCCATCGATGGTGGCGTCAACACGCGCCTGCGACATTGCCGTGAAGCAGTGATGGCATAGGACAGGTCCGGGTCGATCGCAAAGGCGGCAGGTCCGCCCCAGCACCAGGTCGGCGATATCGCTCGCAAGTGTGCCGCGCATGGTGTGATCCTGTGTCTCGGAGAATCACCGGTGGAGAGGTATCGCTTGCGCTGTGGACGGCTGTTCGTGTCGGCAATCGACTGTGGATCAACGTTGCAGCGTGACGATCCCCGCCTTGAGCGCAATCACTACGGCTTCAGACCGTGACTGCGCATTCAGTTTCTCCAGCACGCTGCGCACATGGTTCTTGACAGTGTTCTCACTGATCCCCAGGGCTCGGGCAAGGTCTCGGTTGGACTTGCCTTGGGCCAGTTGCCCGAGCACATCTCGCTCGCGCGCGGTGAGTGCAGGACCGGTGGGTAGCCCTCCTTGGCGGCGAGCCGCGTGCGCTTGTGCGGGAGCAGCATGGCGCATGAGGTCCTGCGGTACGAGATCACCGAGCCAAGCGTCACGTCGAATGCCGCGATAGGGAAGCGCCTTGCGCAACGTTCCCTCGATGAGGTGGAAGCCCGCGGTGACGGCAACCTTGCGAGACGCTTCATTGCCGGCGTAGCACTCCCAGCGGACCACCTCCACGCGCAGGGTGTCGAAGGCCCACGCGCACGCCAGTTGCAAGGCGCGCACGGCGTACCCGTGTCCTCGCGCCCATGGTGCGAGTAGATAGCCCACCGTGCAGCCGCCGGCGCCATCTGGCCGAAGATCGAGGCCACCGGAGTACCCGGGGGTTCCCGGGATCGTGATCGTCCATACGGGGTTGTCCCACCACGCAACCGGGTCGTCACCCAGAGCCACCCACGTAGCGGCATCGGCGGGCCCGTAAGGGGAGGGCACGGTGGTCCACCGCTGGATCTCAGGGTCCTGGCAGGCGCGCAATGCCCCGTCGGCATCGGTGGGTTCGGGTGGCCGCAG
>Ga0114959_10001752_pt1 | contig 18548 bp, 20 predicted proteins | sample C_130625_EF_Meta_FD_87317 | JGI IMG/M metagenome (GOLD analysis project Ga0114959, IMG submission 87317) | Freshwater microbial communities from Lake Croche, Canada to study carbon cycling - C_130625_EF_MetaG | ecosystem: Environmental > Aquatic > Freshwater > Lake | place: Lake Croche, Canada...
GAACAAGTCGCCCTGTTTGTTTCACGGCTGCGCAGCCAACCCTTTTCAAATGCGTTTCAACGCGGCCCTGGCATCGCCGAAAGTGTGGAGTGGGCCAAGGCTTTGGTTTCCCTGGACACCTTGCAACTCGACCCTGAGGTGGTTCACGACACAGCGGGTATCTTGTTCAAACAGCGTGAAGACATCGCTGCCTTACAACCCATGATCACGGATTTATTGGCCCCAGAAGCCGCCAGTTAAGAGTTAAACGGTGCCGTTTCATGCAACTCGGTGACGCCAGAACCGGCAAATTGGCCGACAACATTGCCGCCTTTGGCAGGGCGCTGAGGCGTGCCGGTGTGCCGATGGACAGCTCGCGCATGGCCTTGGCACAAAAGGCAGCGATGCTGATTGGCTTAGACCGCAAAGATGACCTGGCAGCGGCACTGGAATGCGTCATGATTGGTCAAGAGCAAGACCGAACTGTATTTGCCCAAATGTTCGAGGCCTTTTTTCGAAATCCTGAATTGGCCCATAAGTTACTGGCGCAAATGCTCCCCCAAGCCCAAGAATCCGCCAAAGCAACGGTCCCCAGACGCGCCAGGGTACAAGAAGCATTGCGAGCAGTATCACAGACCAAAAATCGCCCTCCCGCAAAAGATGAAGAGGTTGAGTTGGACGCGGCCATGAGTGCCAGTCAAGCCATCCGCTTGCACCATGCCGACTTCCAAAGCTTGAATGCCAGTGAGTACCGTTTGGTAGAGCAACTGGCCAGATCGATTCCATTGGCGTTGCCGGATATCAAAGGGCGACGCACCCAAGCGGGTTCCATTGGGCATCGATTGGATTGGACGCGTGCCATGCGAGATGCAGCACGCCAAGGTGGGGAGTTGATCCGCTTGCCGCTTTTGCAGCGACGCAAACAGCCCTTGCCACTGTTGATATTGATTGATATATCGGGCTCCATGGAGCGCTACGCACGCTTGATGTTGGCTTTTTTGCATCAATCCACCCGACAAGTACCCCGCAGTGTGTTTGCTTTTGGTACCGAGTTGACCGACCTGACCGGCCCATTTCGCATGGCAGATACCGATGACATGCTTTTGGCGGTCAGTGAAAAAATTTCCGATTTCGCAGGCGGCACACGACTGGGCCTGTCCTTGGGACAGCTGAGGGCGCACCATCAGCGACAATTGACAGGTCGCAGAACAGTCGTTCTGCTGATCACGGATGGTTTGGACACAGGGTCAACGAGTGACTTATCGCAAGAGTTGGCCTGGCTCAAAAGGCACTGTCGCAAATTGCTGTGGCTCAACCCTTTGCTTCGCTTCGATGGTTATGCACCCATCGCCAGCGGTGCGCAAGTGTTGAATCGCCATGCGGACGGCATGGTGGCCATTCACAACATGGCAAGGCTGCAAGACTTGGCCCAAGCCATCATGCGTTTACTGAAAACTTGACAGATTGGATATCGAACATGGACATGCAAGGCACCCGCCAACTCGCAGCCACCCAGGATCAAGCCTGGGCGGCCTTGAACAATCCAGACATTCTCAAAGCCTGCATACCCGGGTGTGAAAAATTTGAGTTGACAGAAGAGAACTGTTACAACGTGGGGGTGGCACTGCGCATCGGGCCCGTGGCCGCCAAATTCAGTGGCACCGTCAAGTTGATGGACATACAACCGCCACACGCCTACGCATTGCAATTTGAGGCACAAGGCGGGGTTGCTGGCTTTGGGAAAGGCGAGTCCAAGGTCACCCTCACACCCAACCCGGAAGGTTGCGAATTGAGCTATACCGTTCATTCAAAAGTGGGTGGAAAAATTGCGCAACTGGGTCAACGCTTGATCGATGGTGCAGCCAAATCGCTGGCCGAAGATTTTTTCAAGCGCTTTGAACAAGAGTTGCAGAAGTCAAACGCCGCACAAGCGCAAAGCGATTCAAGTTCGCAACAGCCCTCCACACCTCCAGCCAACCCCACATCGCGCTGGCTGTGGCTGGCCGCCGCCGTTCTGGCCGGCGCCCTGGCCTGGTCAATGATGCGGCCTTGATGTCAGACCCCCAACCCAAAGGTCGCTGACATGGAAAATTTGGATGTGATGGTATTGCGCAGTTTGCGCGATTGGCGAATTCAAGGCCACCGCGCGCTGTTGGCCACCGTGGTTCGCACCTGGGGGTCTTCGCCCAGACCCGTGGGCTCGATCATGGCCTTGTGCGACAACGGCTCGGTGGTGGGTTCTGTATCGGGTGGCTGTATCGAAGATGATTTGATTTATCGATTTACCCAAGCCTATGCCCAAAAGGGCTTGCCCAGCGCTGAGTCGGCTCAAATGCCCTCTGGGCCACCACAAAGCATCAAATACGGGATTTCAGCCGATGAGGCACACCAGTTCGGCCTGCCCTGTGGCGGCACGCTGGAACTATTGCTCGAATTTGACCCTGACGCCCAATTGCTGCAAAACTTGGTGCAAGCCTTGGAGCGCGGGCAGCTGATTCAGCGCACAACTTTTTTGGCAACCGGTCAGGTTCACATCGAATCCTCTGCCCAGCCCAGCGATTTGCATTTGGATGGTGAGAAATTAATCAATACCTTTGGGCCAGAATACAGAATGCTGCTCATTGGCGCCGGGCAGTTGACCGAATACTTGGCAACCATGGCTTTGTTCAATGGCTTTGCCGTCACGGTGTGTGATCCCAGAGATGAATACAGTGGCGCTTGGTCTGTATCTGGCGTCACGCTCACCAGAGAAATGCCCGATGATGTGGTGTTGAGTTTCCATCCCGATCGTCGCAGCTGTGTGATTGCACTCACGCACGACCCCAAACTGGACGATCTGGCACTGCTGGAAGCCTTGGCGTCGGAGGCTTTTTACATTGGTGCCATTGGTTCACGCCGAAACAACTTGGCGCGGCACGAAAGAATGCAAGAGCACATGGGCATCACGGCGCAGCAATTGGAACGCTTGCGTGGCCCCATCGGTGTCTACATTGGCAGCAAAACGCCCGCTGAAATTGCAGTCAGCATCATGGCCGAGGTATTGGCCGTGAAAAATGGCGTGCTGCTGCCGCGCGACATGGATGTGGCCCATGCCAAGAATATCCATGACATCCCCCCCAATGACCCAGGCGCCATCATTTGCCACATTGGATCGCGCGATTGATGCGTGTCCGAGCCCTTTCCTAAAAATATGGCAACATCGAACTTGATTCACACCTTCGCCATCATTTCCAGGATTTCCACATGAAAAGAACATTTTTCAAATACATCTCTATTTTTGTTTTGACATCCATGGCCCTCTCAGGAGCGGCTTTGGCCCAAACCAAATCAAAACTCACCCAAATTCTGGAGCGCGGAACCTTGCGGGTGGGAACCACCGGGGATTTCAACCCCATGTCCTTCAAAGACACCAGTACCAACAGCCTGGTGGGCTATGACATTGATGCCATGAACCAATTGGCCACAGACATGGGTGTCAAAGTTGAATTTGTCACCACCGAGTGGGCCACGCTGGTCAACGGCATTGTGTCTGACCGCTACGATATTTTTGCGGGCGGTTCCTCTTTGAACATGGCCCGGGCCAAAACCGTGGCATTTACCAGTCCTTATGTGTATGCCGGAACGGTTCCGCTGATCAATAAGAAAGATGCAAAAAAGTTCCCCACTTGGGAGAGCATCAACAACAGCAATGTCAACGTGGCAGTGCTCATGGGCACCGTGTTTGAGCAACAAGCCAAATCGATTTTCCCCAAAGCCAAAGTTCGCAGTGTTGAAAAACCAGCCACGGGTTACCAAGAGGTCTTGGCCAACAGAGCCCAGGTCACCATCACCAGCAATGTTGAGGCCGCCACGCTGATCAAGAATTACCCCGATTTACAGGTGGTGGGCTCATCGGCAGACATGAAGAACAAGCGTCCATTTGCATACCCTGTGGTCCAAGGCGATGCAGTGTGGGTGACCTTTCTGAACAATTGGATTGCTTTGAAGGAAGCCGAAGGCTATTTCACCACGCTTGAAACCAAGTGGCTGTCATCGAAAAAATAACACGATGCCGGTGTGCGCTGCTGCTTGGTTTTTTGCTGACAGGCTGCGCAACCAACACCAACGCCTACACCTGGGGTTGGTATATCTTCAACCCCTTTCAAGACAAGGGCGCTTCCAATATTGAGTTCCTCGCGGGTGGTCTCACGGCCACTTTGCTGGTTTCCATGTGCGCCATTGTTTTATCGGTCGTGATCGGGGCGCTGATGGCGCTGGCAGCCTTGTCAAAGCGAAAAGGGCTGCAAACTTTGGCCAGGTTTTATGTGGAATTATTCCGTGCCATTCCATTGCTGGTGCTGTTGTTGTGGGTTTTTTACGGTTTGCCTGTGGTTCTGGGCCTGCAATTGGGCGTTTTTGTCGCGGGTGTTTTGTCCCTTGCCTTGAGCGACAGTGCGTTTGAGGCAGAGGTTTTCAGAGCTGGGATTCAATCCGTCCCCAAAGGACAAGTCGAAGCGGCCAAAAGCCTGGGGTTATCTTGGGCTCAACAAATGCGGTTCATCGTCGCACCTCAAGCCATCAAAGTCATTTTGCCTGCGCTGGGCAACCAGTTTATTTATGTGGTGAAAATGTCTTCATTGATTTCCGTGATCGGCCTGCCCGAACTCACCCGACGCGCCAACGAGCTCAATGTCAACGAATACCGGCCTTTGGAAATTTACAGTTTTTTGGTGATTGAATACCTCATTCTCATCGTCAGCATTTCCTGGTTGGTCAGGAAATTAGAAGTGAAATTGGCCCGTCAGGGATGAGCACATGAGATTGCAACTCAGCACTTGGCCAGATATTGCGACTTACTTGACAAGGTCCCAAGGCATCGTTTTGCCCATGGGGTCGACCGAACAACATGGGCCCACAGGTTTGATCGGGACAGACGCCATCACCAGCGAGTCCATTGCCTGGGCCATGCAAGCGCACTGCGATGTGTTGATTGGCCCGACATTGAGCTTGGGACCTGCTGCTTTTAACCTGGACTTTCCCGGCACCGTTTGTGTGCGACCCAGCACCTGGATGGCGCTGGTGATGGACTGCATTCAATCGCTCTCCAAACAAGGTTTCCGAGCTTTTTACCTCCTCAACGGCCACGGTGGAAATCTCGCGCCCACCTTGAGCGCCATACAAGAGATTCAATGGATGAGAAGCTTGGCGAATCCATCACCACCGCCACTTTTTTTCAATGTCAGAAGCTGGTGGGATTTCCCTTCCGTGAATGAAATGCGAAAGACGTGGTACGGTTCCGGCGAAGGGATGCATGCCACGCCATCTGAGCTGTCCATTACCCGCTTCACCCACCCAGAGCAGTGCCCTGTCGATGCACTGCCACCCGCCCCCCCTTTGAATGCCGATTTTTTGCGCTCGCATGCGGGTGACCAACATGCAGACGCCAAACACCACAAAGCTCTCTTTCCGGATGGTCGCGTCGGCTCTGACTCTGCGCTGTCCAATTCTGCGCATGGAAAAGCCTTGCTCGAAGCAGCCGCACTGGCTGCCAGCCAAGAATACCTGGGCTTGCTCAAAGAGCTGTCGGCGTGATCTTTTACGCCACATCTTTGTCCAACTACAGCGCCAAAGTGCGCATCGCCTTGTGTGTCAAAGGCGTGGCTTATCAAGAAATATCTCCACCTGACGGTTATCGATCCGAGAGCTACCGCAAAATTGCACCCATGGGGACCATACCGGCCCTGCAAGTGGAAGGTCAATTGGTCAGTGAGTCTGAGGTCATCTTGGAATACTTAGAAGACCGCTACCCCGATCCGCCCATGCGACCCCAAAACCCCCTGGAAAGAGCGCAGCTTCGTTTCCAATCCAGATTTCATGATTTGTACTTTGAGCCCTTGGTCAGACGGCTTTTCAGTCATGTGCCCATCTCTCAAAGAAAAGCGCCAGAAGTGCACAAAATTCGATCTGAAATTCTTCAACGCATTGAGCAAATGAGCCTTTGGCCCATGGCACGATATTCCCCGCCAACCACCCAAATTAATTTGGCCGATTGTGGCTTTTTGGTCAACCTGCCTTTGGCCGCTCAGTTGCTGTGGGCCTGCGGTGAAGACGATCAGTTGCCGCAACCATGGACAGATTGGTGGCAATCAGGCCATCGCCATCCGGCGGTGATCAAAGCCCTGTCCCCATGGAAGCAAGCCACCCAAGAATGGCTTGCGTTGAAAACCCAAACTTGAAAGGAACGCCATGAGCGCTTGGATTCGCATGATTCCTTTGGAGGAAGCCACCGGCAAGCTGAAAGAAATGTATCAGCGGGTGACGACACCGCATGGCACGGTTGACAACGTCATGAAAGCCCATAGTCTGCGTCCACACTCCATGGAAGGCCACTTGGTTTTGTACAAAAACGTTTTGCACAACCCTGAGAACACATTGCCATTTTGGTTTTTGGAGGTCATCGCATCTTGCGTCAGCATGGCCAACGAATGCGATTACAGCTTAACGCATCATTTTGCCAACGCACGCCGCTTGATCAATGATGAGGACAGGGCCGAAAAAATTTGGAACGCACTGCGCACTGAAAAATGGTCAGCGGTGTTTGAGGGCAAAGAGCTGGCCTTGATCAAATACGCCCACAAACTCACCCTGTCTGTTGGAAAAATGGTTCAAAACGATATTGAAAATTTGCACCAAGCAGGTTGTGATGATGGTGAAATTTTGGAGGTGAACCAGGTGTGCGCTTATTTCAATTACTCCAACCGCTTGCTCAATGGGCTGGGCGTGACCACCCAAGGTGACGTGATTGGCTATTACAAGGAAAAGCCGGCGGAAGATTTGTGATCGTCACCTTCCCTGGCGATGATTTTTTGAAGTCCTTGACGAAACCGAAGCGCTGCCGCATCCACCCCCATCGTGGCAACGCGACCCGTGTTTTTTTTCATGCCTTGGTGAACCGCTTCTAAAACGTTTTTATCCTCTAAAAACGCCACTTTGGCACCCTCTGCGTTGCGCGCAGTGATATCTTGATTGTGCGGATCGGTGTTGCGGTGTTGGAGCCAAACATACAGGGTGTTGTCCGCATCCACAGGGGTCAAAAAATGATGTGACACCATGATGTATGTCTGTGGGTCTTGCGCATCAAAATCAGCGCCTCCCCGTCCGGCGGGTGTGAAAACGGTTTGGTTGATCGCCCAACTGGGGTAACGAACTTCGTAATGTTGCAAGCGGTCCGCATGGCCCTCAAACTTCACCAAAGTTGCATAAAAAGGTGGAGGGGCTTGGTTTTGAATCCAACGGCTGCAAATGACCGATTGTTCGTCACTGGTGATCTTGAGTTCGGTCTTGTCTGTGCCCCCACCCGCAAATGACGATCGATGCACCCATGCCACATGCGATGGATCCAGCAAATTGTCCACCAACCAAAGATAGTGACAACGGCAGACAAATGAATCCCCTTGGGTGATGTGCCAGGCAGGGTCATCGAAATGGTCTATCTGGGGAATGTCTTCTTGTCGCGCCAGGTCTGCATTTCCCATCCAAATCCAGATCAATCCCCATTTTTCAGCCACGGGGAAACTTTTGACACAGGCAAATGCGGGAATGCGTTCTTGCGTTGGGGCTTGAACGCAGGTACCGGTGCGATCAAAGGTCAGGCCGTGGTAGCCGCATTCCACATGATCGCCCTTCAAACGCCCCATGGACAATGGCAACTTTCGGTGGGGACAGGCATCTTCCAAGGCCACGGGCACACCACGCCCATCTCGGTAAAGCACCACTGCCTGCGAAAGCAAGGTCATGGCTTTTAAGGCATGCGTCAAATCGCGTGACAAACAAGCCACGTACCACGCGTTGTAAACAAAATCACTCAAGACATGACTTTCAAATTTCTATCCAATGGACTGCACATCCAACCACTCAATGGTTTGGCTTCCATGAGGGCGGGCGCTTTTCCAAGAAAGCTTGAAAACCTTCTTGTGCGGTTGGGTCCATCATGTTGCAGGCCATCACTTGACCCGCCAATTGATAGGCCGCAGCCAGACCCATCTCCGCTTGTTGATAAAACAAGGCTTTGCCCATTTGAATGGCCACAGCAGGTTTTTCGATGATTTTCATGCACAGATCGATGACCGCCTCCGCCAATGCATCGGAAGATACGCAGCGGTTGATCAGCCCACGCTCAAGCGCTTGTTCAGCAGAGATGAAATCGCCCGTCAACAGCATCTCCATGGCCATTTTTCTGGAGACATTTCGGGTCAAACCCACGCTGGGCGTGGCGCAGAACAATCCGTAGTGAATGCCAGACACCGCGAAGCGCGATGTTTGACTGGCCACAGCCAAATCACACATGGCCACCAACTGACAGCCTGCTGCCGTGGCGATTCCATCGACCTGGGCCACCACAGGCTGGGGCAGGTTTTGCAAGCTCATCATCAACCGCGAGCACTGTGCGAATAATTTCTCATAAAAATCGCGATCTGGATGGGAGCGCATTTCTTTCAAGTCGTGTCCCGATGAAAATGCCCTCCCCTTGGATGACAAAACAATCACGCGACATGCATCGTCGGCCTTGAGAAGTTCGAGTTGATTGTGCAATGCCTGCATCATTTCGCTCGACAGCGCATTGAAAGACAGCGGGCGATTCATGCAAATTCGAACAATGCCAGGTCTGGGCTGATCGACCAGCAAGAGGGGACCATCCGTCAACAAAGTTTCCGACATATCCATCCTTTTTCAAATATCACGCAGCACAATGTCACAGGTTCCAGGCCGCAAAAGACGCGGAGACTCTCGTGTGGCATCGATACAGCCACCCTGTTGATAGACCCCAGACGGCTCTCTGTATTTCTTCATGTCCAGCAGAATAGATTGCAGCTGATGGGGGTCTGCCAGGCTTTGCGCCACATGCTTGGCGACCTTCTCTTCGTCCATGCACCACACACCCGCATCATCGAGGTAAGCGCCATCACGCCAGTGAAACACTTCCACGCATTTTTTATCCAAAGAAAAAGGGCTTGCACAGTCCCAAAAATTGCTGAACAAGCCTGCCCCCATGTAGATCACCCAGGACCCCTCGTAACCAGACACATTGCTGGAGCGAGGGTCCGGATTGCGAAACCACACACGGTCGCCCGGAATGTAATGCAACATGGGAATGGGGTCATCTAAACTGCCGTGTTCAACCAAAAATGTATCGTGAAATGCACCCGACGCAATGGCTTTGATTTGCCACTGATGGTGCAAATTTTCAAACAACAAAGGGTTGCTGATTTGGGCCTCTTGCGCGATGCCCAACAAAATCACATATTCGCTGGCGCGGTAACAGGAAAATGCATATTCGCTGCCAGAGAAAGCGGGTTGCGTGGCCAATCGCAAGGCCTCAATCAAAGACCGGGATGGCTTGAGGGTGAAGCCAAGGGTTTCGTCATAAGACCAATGTGACATCGGCCTGTCGACAGCCCGGGTATCAAACTTCAGCGAGGTCGATTGTGCCGCTTGGGCGATGAATTTTCTGACCCTGATATGGCTCAAAAGTTCTTCATGGCTGGGAAATATTTGTGGATATGGGCTGCTCAATAAACCCAACAAAATTTCATCCATCAACGCTTGTTCAGGGTCTGCGCCTTTGAGATGAATCCCGTGCCTGATATTGAGCGTATTTTCGCCGGGCATGAGCAAAGCCCGACCTTCGCTGCTCAATTGGTAATGGGTTTGGTGGCATCCCGGGTCGGATTTGGCACTCCCCACCAACCAATCCGCCCAAGGTGAATGGCGGACCCAGCGCAAGAACTCGTCCTGCGCTTCAGGGGCCGATGCATGGGCCGTTTGGATCAAAATTCCATTATTCATGCGGATGTATGAAGAAACCTTTTGACCCGTTCAGAAAGAATGATGGGTGCTTGCGTCTGAATATCGCCTAAACAGCGTGCGCTGTGCAGGTATATCAATATAGCGCCAAATGAACCAACCCAGTGCATTGTCATGAGCAGCCAGATGGTGAGCGACAATCACCTGCGCGGACAAGTATTTCAAGAGGCCAATCAACGCAGATGAGGCTTGTAATTTATTCCAGTCATTGAATTTTGATATTTAAACCATTTTATACATGCCATATTGATGTCACGCGCCGCCTCGCCCATTCCGATCATTCGCGTTGGTGACCCACTGCCAGAGCCAGAATCAGCGTTGGGACCAGATTCGCCTTACCCCGGCTTGGTGGCAGCAGGCCACGATTTATCGGCGGGTCGGTTGATTGAAGCTTATCAACAAGGCATCTTTCCATGGTACAGCGAAGGCCAACCCATTTTGTGGTGGAGCACGGACCCCAGAATGGTGTTGCCCGTGTCCGCGTTCAAACTGCATCGTTCCTTCAAAAAGACCTTGATCAAAACGATTTCTCAAGGTCGACTGGAGATCAAAATAGACCAGAATTTCGATGAAGTGGTCAAACTGTGCGCTGAATCGAAAAGATCAGGCCAAAGTGGGACGTGGATACAACCTGAAATGCGGGTGGCCTATCGCGAGTTGCATCAACTTGGAAGGGCACACAGCGTAGAGTGCTGGATGGATGGAAATTTGGTGGGGGGCTTGTACTGTGTAGCGATTGGCAAAGCGGTATTTGGAGAATCCATGTTTTCTCTGCAAAGTGACGCATCCAAAATAGCACTGACAGCGCTGATTTGTTTTTGTCGGCAGCATGGCATCCCATCCATCGATTGCCAACAGCAAACCCCCCATTTAAAGTCCATGGGCGCGCGCCCCATTTCAAGGCAAGTCTTTTTGAAAGACTTGAAGCTTTTTACCCCACAGCCGCCTCCGCCATGGGAATTCTTCCCCGTATACTGGAACCACATCCTGCCATTCACCCAGCAACTGCCGTGACCCATCTCAAGGATTTACCGCTTCAAGCCTTACAGTTTTATGCAACGGCGCCCTACCCTTGCAGCTACTTGCCACAACTCCAAGCGCGCTCACAGGTTGCCACCCCCAGCCATCTGATCCACAACGATATTTACTCAGAGTTGGTGGCCCGCGGTTTTCGCCGCAGCGGCCTTTTCACTTACCGCCCTTATTGCGATGGTTGCCGCGCCTGCATCCCATTGCGCCTTGATATCCATGACTTCAAACCGAATCGAAGTCAACGAAGGGCCTACAAACAACACCAGAACTTGGTCCCCCGTATTGCCAATTTGGCCTACCAAGATGATCACTACCACCTGTACCTGAGGTACCAAACCGGTCGACACGCTGGTGGAGGCATGGACCAAGACAGCATTGATCAATACACACAGTTTTTGCTGCAAAGCCGTGTCAACTCACGCTTGGTCGAGTTCAGGCTACCTACCGAAGATGGCTCTCCTGGCCGCCTCAAAATGGTGTCCATCTTGGATGTCCTCAATGATGGCATTTCAGCGGTCTACACTTTTTACGAGCCAGAGGCCCATGCCGACTACGGAACATATGGGGTCATGTGGCAGGTTGAGCAAGCCAAAACATTGGGGCTGCCTTATGTCTATCTTGGTTACTGGATTCAAAACAGCCCCAAGATGAATTACAAAGCCCATTTCAAACCCCACCAAACTTTGGTGGACGGCCATTGGCAAAGCCAAAATTGATCATCCGCTAAAATTGCACAATGCGAAAAGTTGATGCCCTCAATTCGGCCACCCCATCGATTCAGGTCATAGAAAGAATATTTACCCTGATCGATGTTTTGTCATCTCGAGAAGAGGCGGTTTCACTGAAAGAAATCAGTGAAAAAAGCGGCTTGCATCCATCGACAGCCCACAGAATTCTCAACGATTTGGCCTGTGGTCGTTTTGTAGATCGACCAGAGCCCGGCAGTTACCGCCTTGGCATGCGGCTATTGGAATTGGGCAACCTGGTCAAAGGCCGCTTGAATGTGCGCGATGCAGCCTTGTTGCCCATGCGTGATTTGCACCGCCAAATACAGCAACCCATCAACCTCAGTGTGCGACAAGGCGATGAGATCATTTATATCGAACGCGCCTTCAGTGAACGCTCGGGCATGCAAGTGGTTCGCGCCATCGGCGGGAGAGCCCCCTTGCATTTGACCTCCGTGGGCAAACTTTTTTTGTCGGTTGATGACATCCAAAAAGTGCGCGCCTATGCCACCAGAACCGGCTTGAATGGTCAAACCCGCAACAGCATCACCCAAATCAACATCCTCGAACGAGAGTTGTCAAAAGTCAGGCAATACGGCCTGGCACATGACAACGAAGAACTGGAATTGGGTGTGCGCTGTTTGGCTGCGGGCATTTACGATGACCAATCCAAGCTGGTGGCCGGTTTGTCCATCTCCGCCCCCAGCGATCGGATGAGCGATGAGTGGCGTCCCAAATTGCAAGCCACTGCACAGCAAATATCTTTGGCTTTGGGCCACAGAAAGCCTTTTTAATTGACAACGCGGGTCACCTGGCCTTCCCAGCTTCCTGCACAGAACCACTTTCCCAAACCATGACAACTGGCACCACCACTGAAGAAGCCTTCATTTGGAGCGATAAATTTATCTTGGGTTATCGGCCCATTGATGAAACGCATGAAGAGTTTGTTGATCTGGTCAGGCAGATGGACGGCGCCGCCGATTCCGATTTACCCCCGCTGTTGGCCCTGTTTGCGGAACATGCGAAGGCACACTTTGATTTGGAAAACAAACTCATGGTGGAGACTGAATTTCCCCCCAGAGATTGCCACATCGATGAGCATGCAGCGGTCATGAAATCCATCGAGGAAGTTCTGGCATTGGTCACCCTTGGGCAATATGCCTATGGCCGCAGTCTGATTGATGAATTGATCAGGTGGTTCCCCTCCCATGCGGACCATTTGGATTCGGCATTGGCCCACTGGATGTGCAAACGAAGCCTGGGCGGAAAACCTGTGGTTCTTCGGCGCAATTTGCAATTGCGCTGAACGCAATGGGGGCATGCAAACCCCGAGCTTCGACCATCGGTGCAACCGACCCCGCTGATGGCAACACGCCATGCTGAACAACCTCAAAGTTTTTTTTAAGCAAGACGCAGATCTGCGCATGCTGGCCATCACAGCCATGGTTTCGGGGCTTGTGCTGCAATGGAATTTGCCCAACCTTGGCAACAACTTGATTCCCCGAAATTTTTTTGTCGCTGCCATGATGTGCCTTGCGTGCGCTTCTTGCTGGACACACGTCTTCGCCAGTCGGCATATCCGGTGGACGCCTGTGTGGGGTATTTTGCTGATCCCTCCCGTGGTGATCGGGCTTCACGCTGCGTGGGTTCCAGTGGGCAGCTTTCCCCACTACCCTTGGTTAGCGAGCCTGGTATTGGGTTTGATGGCCTGCTTCATCATTGGCCTGTTGCAGATGGGGTGGACGCACTCACAGTGGACCGTTATCAGCCTGGTGTTGCTGTCCTGTACCAGCTTGCTTTGCTGGTTCACCCTGTTGAGCCCAGAGTACTTGTCATGGAACGCCTTGTGGTTTTCATTGCCTTTGCCCTTGCGGGCGTCACAAGGCGGGTTTCAACAACCCAATTTGCTGGCCAGCTTTTTGGCCACCTCGATCATTTTTGCCCTTTGGCAGCAACTGCGCCATGACTCAATCATCAAAGCTTGGCGGGCCATCGGGTTGCTGATCCTCACCATACTGCACGTCTTTATTGTGTTCAAGTCTGGCTCTCGGGTGGGTATTTTGGGCCTGTCCGCATCGATGGTTCTGCTGGGCATTTGGATCCATTTGTACAGCCCCCAAAACAGGCGATTTGGGTGGTTGTGCCTCATCAGTTTGCTCCTGGCGGCGTTGCTCGCGATATGGTTGGGGAATGTTGCCGATCGTTTGTGGGACGTTTTTCAGGGGCAATCGACAACCTATCGGCTGAGCTTTATTCAAGCCAGCACCCATTTGTGGTGGGAGTCGCCCTGGTGGGGACATGGCGTGGGGACATTTTCCGAGAAGATTGTCCCCGTCTTTGTTCAATTGATCGAGGCTGGTAACAGCCTGTACTACACACCCAATCTGGGCCACCCCCACAACGAAGTTGTATTGTGGGCCGTTGAGACAGGCGCCGTCGGTGTTTTAGGCATTGTGGGGCCTTGGGTTTTCGTGATGGCCTGGTTCAGTCTTCAGCAATCTTGGAACAGCCTGGCATGGGTGGCTTGCTTATTGCCGATCACGCTTCACCAGTTGACCGAATTTCCTTTTCATTCATCCACCGCTCACATATGGCTTTGGTCCATGGTCTTGGTATCTGGCATGCCCTCGACCACATCCAGGCAGGTGCACAGGATGCAGGACAACTGGATCAGAAAGTTAGGCATCACGGCCATCTCTGCGTTGGCCATTGGGGTCGCCTTTTTTCTGATGGACACCGCTTGGGTCAGCCACCAGGCTTGGAAACACCGACCAGGCTTGGTCCATTGGGGGGAAACAAATTTATCGCCCCCCATGGAGCGCGAATTCGATCACCCCATATTCAAGACCTTTGCGACCGATCAATTCAACATTTTGAATATGCCCAAACGCATCCCTGCAAATGAAAAAACGCCCACCCCTGGCTTGTGCGACGACATTTTGGAGATGGGGAAGCGCTGGCAAAACCCCACCCAATGGGCTTTGGAAAAAGAATGCCTGCTCAGTCGCAGTGACGAACCCGCCGCGTCTTTGCTGGAACGCAAAGTCAAGGCTCTGTCAAAGTCCCCATGAGCCTGGCCCCAGGGTCAATCAACCCATTGCCATGGACCGTTGCGCTGGCAATTTCTTCCAGAATAAAGAAAAGCTTATGCCGCGAAACACGACATAAGCCTGACGAATGGATAAAAGATAATTAAATCAGCGCAGAGTCCAAAGTTCCTGCATTTTTCAAAGCCTGAACCCACACCGGCGATTTACCGCGACCAGTCCAAGTTTGAGTCGGATCAGCGGGGTTTTTGTATTTGGGGGCCACTTTTCCACGTGGGCCAGCCTTCTTGACCGCACCGGCGACTTTGACTTTGGTTGATTTCTTTTTGCCAGCGCCCATTGCCGCTGATATATCAGATGCAGACAGACCTGCATCTTTTGCAATGGCCAAAATTTTCTCAATGGCACGGGTATGTGTGCGGGTTTGCAAGGCTTTTTCACGCTTTTCAAGCGCTTCACGCTCTTTGCGCAATTTGGCGAGTTGAGATGCAACAGAAGTAGCCATGTTCAATATGCTCCTAAATAAAGTTAAATTGAAGATTAATCACACCTAAAATGGGATTATCTAGATATTCTACATCAACAAAATTTTGCAGGAAATTGAAATCCTTTTCTGATTCTCATAAAAAACATCACCATAAAAATGAAATAACACTTGGCCATCGCTTGTATGAAACTGTGCATTAAACCCGCCAAATAACCACAGCTGTGATCACAGCCATGGCGATCCATATTTCAATATTATGGTTTTCGATAAATTTCTAAACCATGTCCTCTCAGGTTCTGGGTTTGCCTATCTCGGTATTTTGAGAGCATTCTTATGGCCGCTTATCCATGGTGGAATAATGTTCCAAAAATTAAAAACATGTGTGGGTTGGTGGACCAATTTCTGCTTTTACCGGCATTTCTTTATCCACAAAGATCCAAGTAAACCATTTTGGGTAAAATTCATCCTCTTTTTATAGAGGGTGATATCCATGAGTACGTTTGCAACGCAATTCAAGTCTGAAGTTGGACGCATAGCGAAAAAAGAAGCACGCGCCGAAACTTCAACCCTCAAAAAATCCAATGCTCAATTTCGTTCAGATATCGCCGCCCTAAAACGTCGGCTGAGCCAAATGGAAAGCTTGGCCAAGAAACTCCACAAACAAATCCCAACATCGCGAACAGTGGAGGCGTCCCCCCCCACCGAAAACCTTCGCTTTAGGGTCGAGGGCTTTGCCGCCCTGCGAAAAAAACTCGGGCTGACTGCCCATGAAATGGGCACACTGGTCGGGGTCAGCGGTCAATCCATTTACAAATGGGAACAGGGCAAGGCCAAGCCCCGCGCCAGTCAACTCAAAGCCATTTCTGCCGTGCGAAAAATGGGAAAGCGCGAAGTTGAGCAACAACTGGCTTTAACTTGAGCTTGGTTGGGAAATCAACCAGGTCTTTTCATGGCATCACTTTTACGCGGCAAGACGACCACACTGAAAACGCCATTTCTTATGCACTGAGAAATTTTTCGATGACCTCTGGGTTTTGCATCAAATGGGTCGGCGTATCGTGAAACTGCACACGGCCCGCAGACATGATGTAAATCCGATCCGCCACATGGCTGGCCAACATGGCATTTTGTTCTATCAACAAAACTGTCAGGTTCAAGCCTCTCATTTTTTGCAAGGTCTCGCCAATTTGCTGGATCACGATGGGTGCCAAGCCCAATGAGGGTTCATCAAAAATACACAGTTTAGGATCACCCATCAAACCCACCGAAACAGCAACCATTTGCTGTTGACCACCCGACAAAGTGCCAGCGTATTGGTTGCGCCGCTCTTTGAGAATGGGAAACAAGTCATAGCAGTTTTCCATCAACGCCTTGCGCCGTTGCTTGCTGGCCAAGGAGTAGCCCCCCATCAATAAGTTTTCCTCCACCGACATTTGGGGAAACAGCCCACGCCCTTCTGGCACCAATGACAAACCTCGGCGAATCAATTCATGCACGGGCACATCCATGGTGGATTGCCCCAAAAAACTCACACTGCCTGAAGCCGGCCGCACCAATCCCGCTATGGCCCGAACGACCGAGCTCTTACCCGCTCCATTGGGTCCAATGACGCCAACAATTTCGCCTGCTTTGACCTCAATGCTGATGCGATCACATGCCAAAAATGGGCCATACCTGATCACCAAATCTTTGACCTCAAGCATGTTGGGCCCCCAGGTACTCGTCCACCACACGCTTGTTTTTCAATATGTCCAATGGAGGGCCATCTGCCACCTTTTCACCAGCGATCAAGACCATCACCCGATCGGCCAACTCTTTGATCACCCGCATGGTGTGCTCAATCACAAAAATGGAACAACGCGACTTGAGTTGTTTGAGCAAATGGATCATTTCAATCACCTCAGTCACGGCCAAGCCACCCACGGGCTCATCGAGCATGATGAGCTTGGGTTTGAGCACCAAGCGCATCATCAACTCCAAGCGGCGCTGCTCAAACAGGGTCAAGCTGCCTGCCACCTTGTGCAAAACATGGTCTAACTTGAGCCACTCGATTAACTCATTCAATTCCGCCTGATCCAAACCCCTGTGGCTCAGCAACAACCGGGCGTTATCGATGTTTTGTCGGGTCGAAAGCGATGAGAAAACACGCACGGCTTGATACGTTCGGCACAAGCCGATCGCCGCAAGTTGGTGTGGATTTTTTCCAGTGATGTCAATGCCGTCAAAGGTGAGGCTTCCCCCATCAGGTCGAACATGGCCGCTGACGATATTGACGAAGGTGGTTTTGCCCGACCCATTGGGTCCAATCATGCCCAAGGTCTCTCCCGCCACAGAGTGACCTTGCACCTGTCGCAAAGCCGCTACGCCACCAAAGCTTTTGGACAATCCATTGACATCCAGCAATTTCATACACGCTGCTCCTGCACTTTGTCACCATCGCTGGACACGTGGGCTTGTCGTGAACGCCATGCCACAAAAGCACCGTATATGCCGCTTGGCATCATCAGTGTCACCACGATGATGAGCACACCCGACAAAATATCTTTGAAGGCTTGCAAATCTTGCAGCAAAAAAGGTATTGGCGCCAATATCGCTGTACCAATGATCGGCCCCGCAATCGTGGCCCTGCCACCAAAAGCCACAAACAGCCAAATGTTCATGGACACCAACACATCGTAGGCACGGGGCGATATGAAGCCCACATAGGCTGCATAGAAACACCCCCCAATGCCCGCATACAAAGAGACGATGAAAAAAGCGATGATCTTGCATCGCACCACCTGGATGCCAAGGCCCTCTGCCAACACATCATCTTCTCGAATGGCCACAAACCTTTGCCCCAACGGGGTTTTGACCAGCCAAGCACAAAAGAACACCCCGGTCAGTGCCATCACAGCCAAGGCCATGTCCAAGCCCAAACCCTTGAGCTCACCGCCAAACCAATCGGGCGGGGCCACCTGGTTGATGCCGGTATCTCCGTTGGTATAAGTGGGGAAAAAAATGAACGCCAATGTCAAAACAGTTTGAATCACCAAGGAGCACAAGGTGAAATAAAAGCCCTTGAGCCGCAGAGACGGCAAACCCAAAGCCACGCCCACGGCGGCCGCCAGCAAAGAGGCCACTGGCATGGCCAACCAAAATGACCAACCCAAGGTGCGTGTGAAATGAACCATCGCGTAACCTGCCACACCTGCAACGCCGGCGAACATCAAGGGCATCAAACCCACATAACCGTACATCAAGTTCATGCCGGTGGCCCACAACAAACTGATGAAGGTCATGCCCAGCACAAATGCAAAATATTTATTGCCTGATGCCGCCAAAGGCAGCATCAGCGCAACCAGAATGAGTACCCCAATGACGTTTTTGGAATAAGACTTCATCGTTTGAACAATCCACTGGGACGAAACAAAAGAATCACCAGCATGGCGCCCA
>Ga0114959_10001754_pt1 | contig 18538 bp, 17 predicted proteins | sample C_130625_EF_Meta_FD_87317 | JGI IMG/M metagenome (GOLD analysis project Ga0114959, IMG submission 87317) | Freshwater microbial communities from Lake Croche, Canada to study carbon cycling - C_130625_EF_MetaG | ecosystem: Environmental > Aquatic > Freshwater > Lake | place: Lake Croche, Canada...
AAGGAATCTTCATCGCATTCGAAGGCGGCGAAGGCACTGGCAAATCAACACAATCAAAGTTGCTACAGAAATGGCTGGAACAAGAAGGCGAGACCGTCATCCTCTCTCGCGAACCCGGCGGTACCGACCTCGGAAAAGATCTCCGAAAGATTCTTCTCGGACACGAAACCGGAGTCATCAGCCCTCGCGCAGAAGCACTTCTCTACGCCGCAGATCGCGCACACCATGTCTTCTCTGTCATTCGCCCTGGCCTAGCCGAAGGAAAAGTTGTTATCTCCGATCGCTACTTTGATTCATCTGCCGCCTACCAAGGCGCAGGCCGCGTACTTAACCCAGGTGAAGTTGCACGCATTTCTCGTTGGGCCACAGAAAGTTTGTATCCAACTCTGACAATCCTTATCGATGTCCCTGCAGAGATTGGACTCGGTCGCCTTCAATCACGAGATCGCCTTGAAGCTGAACCCACCGAATTCCACGAACGTGTACGCCAAGAGTTCCTACAAATCGCCATGATGGATCCAGAGCGCTACTTTGTTGTCGACGGCACACAATCTGTCGAAGAGATCCACGCACAAATCATCGCTCGCGTCGCCGAACTTTCTGCACTCAAGCGCAATGCAGAATCCGTGAAGAAGAAAAGATTTAGAAAGTAAATGACCTCAGTCTTCGATGACCTCGTCGGTCAAGAACACATCATCGATATCCTTCAAGGAGCAGTAGCTGCCTCTCGCACAGGCGAAGAATCGCAAGAAATGACCCATGCCTGGGTCTTCACCGGCCCTCCAGGCTCGGGCCGTTCATCAGCTGCGGTTGCCTTTGCGCAAGCTCTCATCTGCCCCAACAATGGCTGTGGCACATGCTCTGATTGCAATTCTGCTAAAACTCACGCCCACCCTGATGTTGAAATCATTCGCACCGAAGGCCTATCCATCAAAGTAGAAGAAGTCCGTGAACTTCTCACGCGCGTTGCATGGGCACCATCCATGGGCGGATGGCGCGTAGTTGTCTTGGAAGATGCCGATCGATTGACTGAATCAGCAGCCAACGCACTCCTTAAAGCAATCGAAGAACCAGGAACAAAAACTGTCTGGTTACTCTGCGCACCAACGCTTCACGACGTCTTGCCAACAATCCGCTCACGTTGTCGCCACCTGCAACTGCGCACACCATCACTTGAAGCTGTCACAAAAGTTCTCATCAGCCGTGACAACATCGCACCTGGAATGGCTGACTTCGCAGCCCGCGTAAGCCAAAGCCACATCGGCCGCGCAAAGTATTTAGCGACCAATGAATCCGTGCGAAGCAACCGCAAGCTCATTATGCAGCTTCCACTCCAACTCGGTTCACTTGCTGCAGCCTTCCAAGCAGCACAAACTCTCGTCGACCTTGCAACCACCGAAGCAAACTCATCATCCGATGAACGCGATGAAAAAGAAATTGAAAAACTCCAAGAAGCTTACGGAAAAGGTGCGACCGGCCGTGGAATGGCAACAGGCGGAGCCAAAGCCGTGAAAGAGTTAGAGAAAGAACAGAAGTCACGTTCTACCCGCATGGTCCGCGATTCGATTGATGGTGCGCTCCTTGATATCGCCACCTTCTACCGCGATGTTATGATGGTGCAATCAGGAAATACCGAATCCATGATCAATACCGATATGCGTGCAGAAATAGAAAATTACGCAGCTTCACACCCAGAGCATTCAACAATTCTGAAGATCAATGCACTCATGCACGCCCGAGCAAACCTTGCACGAAATGCCGCGCCGCTTGTCACCTGCGAAGCGCTCATGTGCCAATTAGCGCGTAAATAAATAGCTAAACCAGCCCTTGAGGGTGGTCATCAGCACCCCTTGCCGTAAGGCAGAATTCCACCATGCGCCTAGACCATGTCTCTTATGTGACTTCCCATGATCAACTTGCTGACACTGTGCAACGCTTAGGTGCTCGCCTTGGCAGCACCTTCGTTGATGGTGGAATCCACCCACGATTCGGTACACGAAACTTCACAACGTCACTCAAGAACGGTCAATACATCGAGGTCGTCTGTCCACTTGATCACCCAGCCACAGAACAGACTCCCTGGGGAAAAGCAGTTTCTAAGAAAGCAAACGAAGGCGGCGGTTGGTTTACCTGGGTTTTTAGCACCAAAGATATTGCACCAATTGCAGCAAAGTTTGGCCGCGAAGCAACCGAAGGTCACCGCACGCGCCCAAATGGATCGGATCTTAAGTGGAAACAAATTGGCGTTAAGGAGATTGCGGATACACGAGAATTTCCATTCTTTATTCAGTGGCTATCGGCAGATCATCCCTCACAGGACGGAACTCCTCTTGCAGAGATTGAAAAGATTGTGATTGCAGATAAAGAGCAATTAGCAGATTCCTGGTTTACGGAAGAAATCCTTGCGGCGCTCGGCGATGTACATATTGAGTGGGTAGATCCATCAACTAATGATGATCAATCGGGAATCGTTGCAGTGCATTTATCAACTCCATCGGGAATGGTTAAACTCGATTGATGAACAGTCGACACAGTCAATGAGAAATTCTAAATAAAAAAAGGACTCCACAAAATTAAATCTGACGTATTTGGATACTAAACTTCAAAAAAAGCCAACCTAGTGTCAGTTCAACCTTCGCATCTTGTTGTGAGTCCAGATTTGGGAATGCGGATTGACCGCGAGTATATTTTCAGAAATTTCAGGGCTCAAGTTCCAAGGAAAAACGAGAATTGGCGAATTTTCGCCCCTTAAATGTTCGAGAGAAGTTATTTCCAATTTGGTTCCTGGAAGTCTCATCCCATGTTTTATTGGATTAGAGTCAATTATGAATTTGAATTTCTTTTCTAGTAGCTTCGCCGCATGAAATGTAGTTACTGTCTTGGCAGCCGCCCCGTACCCGATAATCGAATTATCGGGCTGGCTTTCCACCCAATCCCCCAGTTCTTTCGTGGAAATCTCCACATTTTTCGAAAAAGCTTGCCAGTGATCAGATGAATCGACCCCCCGTCTTGATTCATCATTCATAATTCTCTTGACCGAAGGTGCGACAATCCTCAGACCGCTTTTCGCAAGAATGTATCGTAATGAGCCACCATGGGTTGCTAATTCCTGGACCTCAAATATTTCTAACCCAACTTTATTTGCAATCTTGGAGATAGATCTGACCGACAAATACGAATAGTGCTCATGATAGATAGTGTCATAGTAATTCTCCTCTAAAAGAAACCCAAGTGAAGGATTTTCAATTGATATTATTGTTTCAGCGCCGCAAAGCCTCGCAATTCCTGCGAAGAAGTCAAGAATATCTGGGACATGCGCCGCAACATTATTTGCAACTATCAGCTTTGGGTAGTCGAAACTATTCAAAATCCTATCCGCAAGAGATAGGCCAAAAAATTCTGATATAGTTGGGATTCCCTTATCTATAGCTATGTCAGCAATATTCCTGGCAGGCTCAACGCCTTGCACGCGAACCCCGAGAGATTTAAATTGCGAAAGTAGATACCCATCATTTGAAGCCAATTCCAACACGTAACCATCATGTATCGAAGGATATAAATTTAAAATAGTAGAAACAAACTTACGACCATGTTCAAGCCATGTGGAGCTCGTACTCGAGAGATATGGATAAAAACCGAATATTTCCTCCGGGCTTTCGAATTCACCGATCTGACCAAGTAAACAATCTTCACATATTTTGAAAAGAAGAGGAAAAAATTTTTCATTTTTATCTGAAACAAGCGGAGGAAGGCTATTTGCAAGGGGCGAGGAGTTTAAATCGATGACTTCTCTTAGGTTTCTGGAGTCACATGCTCGGCAATAGATAACTCCGCGACCATTCAATTTGTCTCTCATGCTTCAACCCTAACACCGCTCGGGGATGTCTTTCGAGAGTTTTCCCATAGACTATGAAGATGCGTGTTCTCGACCGATATTACCGTTATTGGGGTGATCCGGGTTTTATAGATTGGATACTAAAAAAAAATATTAAGGTTGATTGGATCGTTGAGGCAGGTTGCCATGACGGATCAGACACTCTTCTCCTCGCAAATACTTTTCCGGACTGCCATGTATATGCCTTTGAGCCAGATCTCAAAGCATTCAAAAAAGCCGAGGTGTCATTAAATAAATTGCACGACCAGGTCTCTCTTTTTCAGCTGGCCTTATCCAATGTTGAACCCGGTCAATATCTTAAGTGGCTAGACGGAACTGCCGGGACTGGCTCGAGTCAAATTCAAGACCAAGGTGAAGAGCAAATAAAAACTGTATTACTGGATGACCAGTTGGAGCTGAACCCAAAAGATGCTGGATTGATTTGGCTGGACGTAGAAGGTCATGCCACGAATGCTTTATTAGGGATGAAGAGAATCCTTCGCCAAGCTATTGCTGCAAAAATTGAGATTCAAATGCATCAAATGTCTGAAGTGCGCAAAAAGGACTATCTAAACGTTATTCGAATAATGAAATCCGCAAATTTGATTCCACTGAGGGGACCTCTCAATCCGGGGTTTTTTGGAGACTTGATTTTTCTGAGTAAGAAGCATTGTTCATTTAGCGAAAGAATTCAATCTGTGTTCTTGAAAATTCAACTCGTCATATTACATGAAGTATTTTTCCCCTTACTAAAGAGACCAAAAAATCCTGATAAGCGCGTCTAACGCACTAATAAACATTTCAGTCGTGATATGAGAGGATAGTTGAATGAAGGCGGTAATTCTTGCAGGCGGCATGGGCACAAGAATGCGCGAAGAAACGGAGTTTCGCCCAAAGCCAATGGTAGAAATTGGTGGACGACCTGTCCTTTGGCACATTATGAAAAATTTCTCGAATTATGGTGTAGATGAGTTCATTATTTGTCTTGGTTATAAAGGTGAAGTAATTCGCGAATATTTTCTTCGCGAAAATTTGGTGAATTTTCAGGGAATTTCGAGTCACCTGCCTGGCAGTCAAACAGTCCTTTACAAGTCTGGCAGTAAAACTTGGAAACTAAACCTTGTAGACACAGGCCAGGAGACCCAAACTGGGGGCAGAATTTCAAAGATTAAGAAGTTTGTAAACACCGGGCCCTTTTTTTGCACTTACGGGGACGGCCTCGCCGATGTAAATGTTTCAAAATTACTTCAATACCACGAGTCGCATCGCAGAGTTGCCACAATTACCGCTGTTTGTCCGACTTCAAGATTCGGGCTCCTGGACATTAAATCAGACGGAACTGTTACAGCCTTCGCGGAGAAACCAAAATTACATGAATGGATCAATGGGGGCTACTTCTGTTTCGAAAAAGATATTTTTGAATATCTTGACCCAAAGCTTCCATTGGAATCTTCCCCGCTGGCAAAGCTAGCCAATGAAGATCAATTAATGGCATTCAAACACAGTGGATTTTGGCAACCGATGGATACTTATCGAGAGTATTTAGAATTAAATAAAATGTGGGATGACAATGAAGCTAAATGGAAAACCTGGCAAGACTAATGGAGAAAGGTAAATCCGATAAGAAAATACTTATTGCGCTCGTACACTCTCTGCAAGAACCTTGGTTGGATATTGTTGCTAAAGGACAGAAACTCACTTGGCTTGATTTGGAATACAGCTCAAGTATCTCGATAGAACATTTTTTTGCAACACCCCCGTCGCTTTTAGTAAAGAGGCTGGACAAGATAAATGAGTATTTGCGCTGGAAAGCCGGACCAAGAGTTAGTCGAATAAGGAACAAAATAACTAGATTGTTACTTTTCCCGTGGAGAAACTGGGTTCCCAAAATCTCTCCTACGGTATTCCCAATCGAGCTTAAATATAATAAAGGGCACCGAATACATCTATTCGATATGTACTTAACAACCCGATGGAAGAGGCTTTCAGTTATAGATTACTTCTATAATCACACGATATATGACTATTTAGTCATATCAACATCCTCCTCATATTTCCAACCAGATCTCTTACTCGAAAGACTGGAAGCGGCTGAGGAGGATGTTACGTATGCAGGACCTGTTTTGGGTGCTGGACCAACGAACTTCTTTGTGTCAGGAGCCCAAACAATAATGAATCGCAATGCTGCAAAGATGGTTATTTCAAAGCGCAGCCTCATTCCGGTTGAACTATTGGATGACCTTGGCCTTGGAGTCTTTTTCGAAAAAATGGGCGTTAGCCCGATCAACATGAAAACCTTGAATTTATCATCACTCGATGAATTCAGGACCATACCAGACTCGCTTCTAAGAGATCATCATCACTTTAGATTGAAAGCAGAAACTAACGGTATTCGAAAAGATCCAGAAATATTTCTGAAACTTCACTCGATTATTTTGGATAATACTAATGATTAAGCGACTGAAGTCAAAAATTATTCACCTATCGAAAAATTCTTTAAGAACTTTTCTTAAAGATAAATACAGCAAGAGGTATATTTCAGGAAATGGCATTGCCAGCATTTGTGACATCGTTATATCTAGTAAGAACGAATTCGACCGAATCAAGGTACAAGATTCGCTATCAATTTTTATAAAATCTGAATTTCTAATGGAATTCTTAACTGAATTTGAGGACCTTATCCAAGAAAAACTAATATTTGCAGGGAACAGTGACCATAATTTTTACTCAGAAACCTCTGAAATGCGAAAGCCAAGGAGGTTATACCTCCAAAATCTGGGATTTATTCCTTCTGTCGAAACGATTAGATTATTGCCAATCGGGCTTGAGAATTATGAACACATTCGCTCAGGCTTTGGAGTAATGCACAGACCCCCAAGAAAATTTAAATACCAAACAAAAATCTTGGTTCCCTCGATGTCACCTACTAACCAAGTTAGAATCAGAATACTTGATGAAGTCAACCAATGCGAAAGGGTCGAGATTTTTAAAGATTCTAAGTATCGATCAATATTCGCTTATCTCAGAATGTCAAAAAAATACAAATTTATTGTTGCGTGTGAAGGGAATGGAATGGACACACATAGACTTTGGGAGACTCTTTATCAAGATTCGTACCCCATTCTGATTAATAGTATATTTTCAAATAACATTTCGTCCCTGGGTTTGCCTGTTCTGGTGATTGATTCATTAACTGAACTAACTAATGAACGATTGCTATTCCACATTGAAGAGTTTGAAGATTATCAAGCAAGGAATGTTCCGTTACTCTGGCTTAGTCACTGGAGGAATGAAATAATCACGACCAAGAGTGGAAACTCACAGACTGGTAATTGAAGCCGAGTATTTTACGGAACAAGTGCGAGTTCTTGAAAAACTTAAAGAATTTTGCCGGAATTCCAATATTCGACCATTTCTCCAGAAAAATAGAACCACGATGATTGACGAACATGTATTGCGCATAAAACTCATAGTCAATACTCACGGACGACGCAGATTCGAAATCAGCGAAATTATTAATTATCTCAATTACTTTTGTGATTGAGTCAATTCGAAGGTCCTTGAAAATACTTCGGAGAGCGAAATTATTCACGAGCATGTGATGAGAAACAAAGCTATATCGCGGATTACTAGAAAATCCAAAAGCTCGGTTGAGGAAGTTGTAATATTCTTGATTGATTTCCATGCTCGGGAACAACACAATTTGATTTCCTCGAGTCCACTCGCGTGGCCGGAGGAGAATGGTATCCGCATCGCATATAAGAGTGAATTTTGCAGATGAATTAATAGATACCTGCAGTTTCAGTAATTGTTGAAGGATCCACCCAAATCTTTCTCCTGATCTATTCTTTAAGGAATTCAGATCCATGAGTGGAATTATTTGCCCCTCGTCCAGAATATTTACTGCCTCCAAACCCTCAGATTTCAGGAGTTCCGAACAATCAAACAAAAAAATATCAGGAGTCACCACATCTATTTCTGTCTGGCTAATTCCAGTGCTTGCAATAAGGGAAGAAATAGCAAGTGGAAGCGTTCGAAAATCCTTTTGAGTAACTACGAAAAGTGCGCGAGCTTCTTGAAGCTGCGTACTATTTTTGGAAATAGGGAGGCTATTTACTTCGCGGAGTCGCTCGTAATCAAAGGATATAGCGTTACTTCTTCTAACAGAATTTCGAAAGCGAGTCGCTATTTTTAGAATCCCGATTCCAAATGACGCCCTGCTGTATCGCAAGGCTAGCAAATCGATACAAATTTTCAGCATCCACATACCCATTCTGCTAGTTTAGGCAATTATTGTTGCACAATCAAGGTTACCGTCCAAAAGAATGGAGCTCCAAATGAGAAAATATATTCAAAATGTTGGTGGGTTGGGTAATCAGTTATTTATTTGGAATGCTGCGCACAAACTTGCTTTGACATCTAAAGGGCAAATAAGGATTATTTCGCCAAAAAAATCAGATCGAAGTAACGAACTCGAGGTCTTGACCCCATTCTGTGAACATAACATTCAAGTTCTCGAGACTGATTTCATTTTCAGATTACTAAGGCTCGGAGATCGATTACTAAGTAGATTTGAACGTTTTAAATATGTTTACAATCTTTTGGGAATCTTTATATATTCCTCTCCTACTGAAAGTCTGAGTGAGGATCCAGATATTGTTCTACACCGAGGCTACTTCCAAAATAACGAAATGCTCAGCCAATCTTCAAAAGTAGTCCTTGACGAAATTGAGAAAATTGTGCAACAAAAATTCAAGAAAGTTCAACAAAAAATTGAATTCCCAAATTGCTATGAAGCATTCCATATAAGACGTGGGGACTTTCTTGAAAATAAAGAGAGTATTGGCATTTTGACTGACGATTTTTATCACAAGTTGCGGTCTAAGTTACCCCTTTTAGTCTCGACAGAGACAGAGAGTGACCTTAATAGCAACTTCGGTGCTTTCTATACTTCGACTGCAGGAAAAGACGACAACTGGGAGGCATTTTCCATGCTTGCAAATGCCAATCGCCTCGTTACTGCCAATTCGACGTTTTCATGGTGGGCGGGAAGAATCAGCAAATATATGAACGCAGACTCAGTAGTGGTTCAGCCCGACAGTTATTTTAAGACCGGTGGCCCAAAGGGTTATCTCAAGTGTGACATTTTTGCGGAGTCGAAGGCAGAGTACCTATAGTGCAATTGGTATTTATTCACCTTGGTCAGGCCAAAGTTCACCATCTAGTTTCAAATATCGAAAGGACCCACGTCTTATTCCCCAGTTTTCCAATTAACTTAATTGCGACACGGAAAATCAAGTCATCGGAATTACCCGACTATATCAAAGTCTTCAATTATAAATCATCACCAGAAGTGGAGGAATTGTTTAGTTCATTCGGTCATGATACAAAATTCCGCCAGGGATTCTGGAGATTTAGTCTGGAGAGATTGTTTGCTCTTCCAGAACTACACAAATGTTTTCCGGACGAAGGTATGCTGCACATTGAGTCAGATGTTTTGTTACTGCCTAATGCGCCCTTAGACAAAATCAGCCAAGAAAAAGAATTACTCTGGAATCACTACAACGAAGATCATGATGTTTCTGCTCTATTGTATTCGCCATCCCTATCTGCCAGTAACGACCTGATCTTCGAATTAGAGAAGCAATTGAGGAAAGATTCGAAAATCACCGATATGACAGCACTCAGCAAGATTCGTAAAGAGAAAGCTCTTAATGCAAAGAATTTCTCAAGCTTGAATCCTGAATTTGCTGAGATGAGAAATCAATTCTCAAATCAAATCAAAGGTGTATTTGATGGAGTCGGCTATCAAGGTATTTTTGACGGTGCAGCAATTGGCATGTGGTTACTTGGTCACGACCCTAGAAACAATTACGGACATTCAAAAATTCATGATAACTCCCCAATCTTAAATGGAAATTCTTTAGTCGACCCATCTTCAGTGGGTTACGAATTGGATGATTCAGGATGTTTATTTGCTGTCTCGACGAAAGAAAAAGATATCAAGCTCCCAATCTGGAATCTTCATGTTCACTCAAAGAGTAAGTCAATTTTAGGTAAAGACTGGCAAAGCGCATTAGCTAAATATATTGATCTGGCAAGCTCACCCAATGAGATAGCAATTTACGATAGATCTGTTGTGGCAAGAATGCTCGTCGACAGTCTGAGAGGGAGGACATTCTTGCGCTTCGTTCTCGGCTCTCCACCTCTTCTCAAAATAAGGCGTAAACTTTCGCCGTATAAGCGATATCTTTGTACAGAGTTCAGAGAACTAAATTTCCGATTGAGGAGACCGAGATGAGATACCTAATCACTGGGGGTGCGGGATTTCTTGGTTCCCATCTATCCCGACGACTTATTTCCGAGGGAAATGAAGTTGTTTGTTTGGATAATCTTTATACAGGGTCAAAAGAAAATATTCGGGACCTGATACATCATCCAAATTTCGAGTTTATTCGGCACGACATCACAGTTCCGCTTGCAATAGAAGTTGATGCGATAATGAATCTGGCTTGTCCCGCTTCCCCAGTGCACTATCAAAGATTTCCAGTACAAACAACCAGGACAAGTGTTCTAGGAGCAATTAACATGCTCGAATTGGCCGAAAAGCTAAACGTTAAGATATTTCAAGCATCAACATCTGAAGTTTATGGCGACCCAACTGTGAGCCCCCAATCAGAAGAATATTGGGGAAATGTGAACCCGATCGGGATTCGGTCTTGCTACGATGAAGGCAAACGTGTTGCCGAAACCCTATTTTTCGATTACAAACGCCAATTCGGAACTGAAATAAAAATCGCAAGGATTTTCAACACCTACGGCCCAAACATGGCAATCAATGATGGTCGGGTCGTGAGCAACTTCATTCTCCAAGCTATCAATGGTGAACCAATCACAATATATGGAGATGGCAGTCAGACCAGATCATTTTGTTTTGTAGATGATTTGATCGAGGGTTTCATCAGATTAATGTCATCCCCTAGCGAGTTAGCAGGCCCAATAAACCTTGGGAACCCTAATGAGTTCACAATGTTAGAACTTGCTCAAAAAGTAATTGCACTAACAAATTCAAAATCACAGCTTACGTTCGAAGAATTGCCATTAGATGATCCAAAGCAACGAAAACCAGACATTTCAATCGCAATTGAGAAATTGAGCTGGAAACCAAAGGTTCAACTTGAAGAGGGATTGCGAAGAACTATTGACTATTTTTCTGAGAAAACTGCATGAACTTTTATACAAAAATAAGCTCCTCCATCATTGTTCGATCTTTTCAAGTTTTTACTCGTGCAGACCGTAGAAAACTCTTCTTTGTTTCTCTAATTCAAGTAGCTCTAGGATTTCTTGATCTGTTAGGAGTTGGATTTATTGGGCTACTTGGAGCTTTGACGGTGAGTGGAATTCAATCTCAAACTTCGGAAGGGCGTATTTATTCAGCACTCAGAGTAATCGGGATTGAAAATTTAAGCTTTCAAACCCAAGTGGCAATTTTGGGAACGCTCGCCACTCTTGTGTTTGTTATTAGGACGCTATGTTCAATTTACTTTACAAGACGGATACTCCATTTCCTCGCTTTGCGAACTGCAATAACTTCAAACAAACTGGTATCAAAGTTGCTGAATCTTCCACCACTTGAGCTCCAAAAAAGTAGTACCCAAGAACTAATGTATGCAATTAGTAATGGAATTAACAATATAACCGTCGGTATCGTCGGCACCTGTTTAACTTTAATTGCTGATACATCTATCTTTTTAGTGCTTAGCAGTGCTCTGTTTATCGTTGACCCGATTCTCGCCCTCGCAAGCATGGCACTTTTTACACTCACAGCCTTTCTTCTTTATAAGAGGATTCAGGTCACAGTGAGGGATTTTGGCGCCGAATCCACAAGACTTTCAATTCAAAACAGTGAGAAAGTTCTTGAAGTGCTTACTTCTTACCGAGAGACAATAGTAAGAGGACGCAGAGATTATTACATCGAAATCATTTCAAACTATAGAAAAAAGATTGCAATAATAAGCGCCGAGCTATCCTTTTTGCCAAATATAAGCAAATATGTACTGGAAACTCTGCTCGTAGTTGGGTCTCTAGGAATGTGCGCAATTCAATTTCTAACTCAAGATGCTCTCCACGCAATCAGCGTACTAGCGGTATTTCTCGCCGCAGGTTCGAGAATTGCGCCAGCGGTACTTCGAGTTCAGCAGGGAGCTGTGCAAATCAAGAGTAATGCCGGATCATCCGCTCAAACGCTAGCATTAATTGAAGAGCTTGATTGGAGTTCCAATTCAGAAGTGTCAGCTCCCATAGATCAAAAGTTTGAATATCCAGATTTCGAAGGGACTATAGAAGTCAACAATCTTTATGTTCAATATCCGTCTAACCTTCAACCAACTCTAAAAGGATTGGACTTAAATATTGCGGAAGGCGAGATTGTGGCAATCGTTGGCCCATCCGGCTCAGGAAAAACTACCCTCATTGATACCATGCTTGGACTCATTCCACCTTCGAATGGAACTGTTTTAATTGGAGGCATACATCCACTTGATGTAATAAAAAAGTGGCCCGGTGTCATTTCTTATGTACCCCAGAATGTTTCTATAGTGAATGGTTCAATTCTAGAAAACATTACTCTTGGATATCCGGAAACATCAATAAACATGAGTCGAGTTTTGGAATCAATAGAAATCTCACAACTAACAGAATTTATCGAAGCGTTGCCAGATGGGATGCAAACCGAGGTTGGAGAATTTGGATCAAGGATAAGTGGTGGCCAGCGTCAACGGCTGGGAATTGCACGGGCTTTGTACTCGAATCCAAAACTACTTGTGCTTGATGAGGCCACGAGCGCACTTGACGCCATCACTGAGGAGCGATTTGGCGTTACGCTACAGACCTTGGCTGGTAAAACCACAATAATTTTAATCGCACACAGACTTTCAACTGTGAGGCATTCACAGAAAGTCGTTTACTTAGAAAATGGATTTATAAAATCTGTGGGATCTTTTGAAGATGTATCAAGAGAGGTTCCAGATTTCAATCGAGCTGCAAACTTTCTAGATACCCAGTAACAATAATTTTACGAATTACGTCATGATTTATCGATGAGTCTACCGAGCCAATATTTAAGAGACGAAAGACTGTGCCTCCATTTAATGTTAAAGACATATTTTTCTAGAAACCTATCTTCCAGTAATTTTTGAGTAGAATCAGCAGTCTCCACATTGCTCCAATTGTTTTTCGGAAGCCGTGCATGAGGCAATCCCAGAGGGAATTCGTGAGTCTTGGTGTGAACTGCATGATCGTCAACCCCCACATTTGTAGTTAAGTTCACTGGAGGTATCAAGCAAGAGAAATTATTTTTGATTGAAAAGTAAGCGAAAGGTATATCCCAGGTATCAATATCTCCCGAGTGCACTCTTCGCGTACCTACGAGCCAATAATTTTCAATCGGATTAAAAGAGAACATCTTCCTAGGCTTGCTTACAATACCTTTTCTAATGAGCTTCCAATTCTTTTGGTTGGTGGCCCAACCCCAAATTAGTGGGTAACTTGTCAAACTAGCACTTTGTGTAGGTGCCGAAAAGCGACAACCAGAGACAATTAGGCAACTTGGTGTCCTATTCAAAAAATCTTCACCAAATTGAAAAAAAAGTCTCAGATCAGTGGAAAATTCAAGATCGTCTTCAAGGATAGCACCAAAATCTTCGTGTGCGAAAAACCAATCTATTCCTGACATGACCCCACCAGCAACACCCAAATTATTTAAACCGAAATTCGTGATGACAGGAGTTACCGAGTTGGAGGCAAACTTTGCGATAGCACCCTTCAATCTTTCCTGAAGTTTGAAAACTTCGTCACTAGCGGGACCGTCAATCGAGATATATATAGGAGAAAATCCAGATTTGCTAGCACTCACTAGAACATGAAGAAGACTTTCTACTCTAGAATAGCCTAAAATTAAACAAGGAATTTTCGACCCTAACATAAGAGAACACTACCGAAGAAAGTTGAAAAATGACGAAGTTTGTGGTGGCTGGGGCAGTACGAGATGTAAGTAAAACGATACACATTGACATAGAGCGCTTGAAAAAAACTATTTCCCCCCTGGGAAGTGTACATTTCGTTCTAATTGAGTCTAATAGTTCCGACAATAGTGCTGAAATCTTGATGCAAATTTCAAAAATGGATTCAGATGTCAATTTTATTTGCCTGGGTAAGAGTGAAACTGGATTGACTCGGACTGAAAAATTAGCTGAAGCTAGAAATACCTATTTGAATTATGTGCAGACAAATCCAGAGTTGGCCGATGCAGAATATTTAGTTGTTAGTGATTTTAATAATTTAAATTCTGAACTTACGCATGAAGCTTTCAAACAATCCATAGAATTGAACGCGTGGGATGTATGTACGGCAAATCAAAGTACCAAGTATTACGACGTGTGGGCATTGCGTCATGAACAATGGTCCCCAAACGATTGCTGGGAGGCGCTTAATTTTTACAGAAAGAAGGGAGTTCGACCAGGAGCCGCTCTTCTAGCAGCTGTTCATAGCAGGATGGTTCATATTCCTAAAAGCGAACCTATAATTGAAGTGGATTCCGCATTTGGGGGACTTGCTATCTATAAAATGCAAATAATCGGAAATACAAGATACCGAGGTAAAAACCTGAAAGGTTTGCCAATCTGTGAGCACGTGCCATTTCATCAAGAATTAAAGTCCAAAGGCCACAAAATAATCGTAAATCCATACCTCATAAATGCTGGTTGGGTCGATCATACTAACCAAACTAGAATGCTTTGGAAGCTTAAAAGAATTTCAAATTATCCTGCCAAATGGATTCAACATAAATTCAACCTCTAATTCCTTATTGGGGAAGTTCAAAATATCAATAACCGTCTTTTTCCAAGAGAAAAAATTAAACTGAGCCATTTCTGACAAACGTGACTTCCGCAACGTCTGGTGCTGGTCGACCTGAAATAGCTTGATAACTACCCCCATTATTTTTATGACTATTTACAACCCTATGGGAGGAACGGATCCAGTTGAAAATGTGCAGATATGTTTCGCAATTCGAAGCTTGAGGCAAAAGTCGAAAACTGTGTATTTCAGTAAGGAGTTGATGTCATCGAAGGATAAAGATACATGCGAATCCCCTTCACTTCCTTAGATATCAACTTTCAAGATGACCGGGACATCTGATTTAAATTTGGTCTTGACGATTTCAAAATACATCTGTGTGAAGGAACCGAAAATCTTAGGGACTACACGCAAAGGATTCAATTCGGCGAAAAAATTACGTGAGGCGGTATATCAACAGAAAAGTCGTAGATCAAAGTCTTCGAGACAAATGACGACAACTCGGCATCGAACGAAATTTGATCCGCAATTCCGAGCGAAAAGGCATACCGTCTCTGGAGAGATTGGATCTAGTAGAATATAACTCACGTCTCACTCATTTCAAAACCTCTACAAAGGAATGGCTGCATCTTTAGGTTCTAAAAGAGTAAAGAGTGATCCAAATTACTCTTGTGAAGACTCTCCAAACATCAATTCAATAACGTACGGATACAACTTCGAAATCAATTGGTTAAAAGTTTTTATACTTACTAGAAACTGAAATACAAAATTCTTACCAAGTTTAAACTTACCTGCATCCTATACTTCTCCTGTTTTGTGTAGTTTAATTTCACCATGCCTAGTGCAAGCAAAACAGCCAATTTAACTGCAGTTGTTCCAGTAATCAATCTTGCGAAACACTTCGACGAGATCGTGCGAATGAGATTATCATGTGTAGAACTCGGGATTCGCAACATTTTCATTATAGATAATGCATCAAATCTTTCCAGTGAAGAGACGTTAGCCCTTCAAAAACTTCGGTCTTTAGTACCTAAAAGCGAAGATATAATTCTTGGAGATTTTGGAAATCCAGGCTCAGCTAGAAACGCTGCGATTGGGCGAATAGACACTGACTGGACTGTGTTCTGGGACGCAGACGACTCCCCAAACCCTGGAGTTGTACTTAGAAATGTTAGTCTCAATCCGTCTATGGATGTAATTGTGGGATCTTTTGTAAAAAATTCGGGAGCCATCCGGAAGTTATATGTACATAATAGCCTCGGCCAAATGGCACTCAATCCTGGAATTTGGCGATTCGTTTTTAAAACTAAAATTCTTGAAAACCAAAGATTTGCTGATTTGCAAATGGGGGAGGATCAAATCTTTTTAATGTCCTTAAATCTACATAGGCGAAAATTGATTTTTTCAAATGACATCTTCTACACATATCACTTGAATATCCCAGGACAACTAACATCCAGTGGGGCAGCGTTAGCCTCCATGCCAAAAACGCTAGCTCAAGCAAAATTTATGAGAAATAGTGACGAGCGACATTTCTACAAAGATTTAATCTACTCACGGTTACTAGTTTCTTTATTGAAAAATTCTAACAGTTCAGCTATTGCAAAAATTATGCTGCTCAAAGAATACTCGGATTTGGGACTTGTGCGCTCTAGTCTTTACGTTCTGATTCAAAAGCTGGCTAATCGTGCGTAAAAGTTTAATTCTCATGGGGGGACTAGGTAATCAGCTGTTTCAGTATGCACAAGGGCTGTCACTCGCGTGCGAAGTCGATCTTGTCGATTTTGTACCCATGAATAGACGATGGAGAAATGACCAACCCGATATCTTGGACTATAAATTAGAAGAACAAATTTCTGTTGTTGATTTAAGTTCAACTTTTTTAAGCCGTTCAAAATTACTGAATTACTCAATCCGGATTAGCGCAAAAAAGAAATACCCACGGTTCATAAAACTCACTATTTCCTTTTTTTTGACAGTCTTGACTCTGTTTCGAAATTGCAAAATTGTTCGATTCTATATATCTAGAGGGCTCTCAGACTTCTCGGTAGGCACGAATGCAAATTGCCTAGTTGGATATTTCCAAAATGAAAGTATGCTGAAATCCATAAAAGATTCTGGAGGTTTAGAGTTATTGGTACCATCAGATATCGTTCAAAAGTACTCAGTGATTTCTCTAATTGATCAACCACTTGTAGTTCACTTCCGACTCACGGATTATTTGACTGAAACAGGCTTCGGGACTCCAAGCAAGGATTACTATTCGAAAGCTATAAATTTCATGTTGAAAAAAAATGTATACGGGAAAATTTGGGTATTTTCTGACGATATAGAGTTGGCAAAAATTATATTTCCGAAAGAGCATGAGTCGAGAGCTTTTTTTATCTCTGAGCCAAACGCCTCACCGGCCGAAATCTTAGAAATCTTGAGATTAGGCAAGGGATACATAATTGCCAATTCGTCATTCTCATGGTGGGGAGCTGCTCTCTCAAGGACAATTTCACCAGAAATTATTTGCCCTTCCCCTTGGTTTCTTGGCGCAGAATCTCCTGACAATTTATTCCCTAAAGATTGGACCTCGCTAGATAGCATTTCCGGTGAATTTCAGTCATGCGGGATGGAATGATGCAAGCATGCGTTACTTAATTACAGGCCACACAGGCTTCAAAGGTTCTTGGCTAGCTATGATGTTAAAAGCCCAAGGACATGATGTGGTCGGCATTTCACTGCACCCAAAACCCAATTCTTTGCACGCTCAGGCAAATCTTCACTCAATCTATTCGGAGGAGCACTTCCTGGATATCCGAAACCATGTTGAATTTAAACAAGCAATTAAGTCAGTTAAAGCAGATGTGGCCTTCCACTTGGCGGCACAACCCTTAGTAAGAGATTCATATCTATCGCCAATTGAAACTTACGGAACTAACGTTCTTGGAACTCTTCATTTTCTGGACGGCGTCACAGATTCAGATTTCGGTGCATCAATTGTGGTTACAACTGATAAGGTATATAAAAATAAGAATTTACTCCGAGGGTATACTGAGCTCGATGAGCTTGGTGGGCATGACCCGTACAGTGCTTCAAAAGCCGCTGCAGATATCGCTACCCAATCGTGGATTGCAAGCTACGATTGCAAAAATGTTTCGATTGCGCGAGCTGGAAATGTTATTGGCGGTGGTGATTGGGCCACCGACAGACTTTTTCCAGACTTAGTTCAATCTTTCGCTCAAGGCGTCAAGGCAAAGATTAGGTATCCAGATGCAATCAGACCATGGCAGCATGTGGCGGATTGTCTTAATGGTTATCTAACATTGAGCGAGGCCATGCTGAAAAAGCAAGTATTCGGTATATGGAATTTTGGGCCAGAGATCGATGTGGATACCAGTGTTGCCCGTGTCGCTGATTTGGCAACAAATGCTTGGGGCTCCAATGCTGCGTGGCAAGTGGTTGATGGGCCACAATTACACGAGGCAGGATATTTGCTTCTTGATTCAACAAAAGCTCGCCGCGATCTCCAATGGAAAGATAAATGGAATCTCGAAACTTCAATTGCTTGGACAATCGACTTTTATCGAAAAGTTTCAGCAGGTGGGGACCCAAGAGTCCTCCTGGAGAAGCAGATAGAAGAGTTCCTGGCGCGTTGATACTGAAATGTCCGTTATGTCCGCTCTTCGGGACAATGTAGGGTTCGATTCGTAGTAGGGGATAGAGGCAGCGACGGTTGCTTCTGCAATACAAAACCGGTTACCAAAGGATCAATACAGTGGCACTGAGCGTATGGACAGTTGCTGAACTGGGGGCTTTCTACAC
>Ga0114959_10001759_pt1 | contig 18526 bp, 14 predicted proteins | sample C_130625_EF_Meta_FD_87317 | JGI IMG/M metagenome (GOLD analysis project Ga0114959, IMG submission 87317) | Freshwater microbial communities from Lake Croche, Canada to study carbon cycling - C_130625_EF_MetaG | ecosystem: Environmental > Aquatic > Freshwater > Lake | place: Lake Croche, Canada...
GCAGCCGCCTCAATCCTCCATTCTCCATGGCAGAAGCCGGCAGTGCCCCTCCGGTTCCAGCCACCAGCAGCAGAGCCGCGGGGAAAGGGGCGCGCCCTTCCCCTCCCTTGGGGATGGATCCCCAGCGGCCACACCGCGGATCAGCATCAGGGTCGGGGCGAAGGCCATGCTCCGGTCGGTGGCGGAGGGCGTGGGCGGGCTGGCCGGATGGCTGTGGAGCGAGCCCAGCACCTCCAGCCCGCGGGCTCGGGCCCATTTCTGGGCGAGCAGCTGCTCGCGTGGATCGATGCGAAAGCGGCACTGCCGTTCCATCGCCGGCTCCCAGACATTGACCGTGGGCCAGAGCCGCCGCAAAGACCAAAGCGTGGAGACGGGTCCGGCCGGGCCCGAGCTGAAACAGCCGCTCCGCGTTCCCAGAAGGAGGGCACAGCCTTCTTCCGGGGCCGCCGCATCCAGCAGCCGATCGATCAGCGTCAGCGCCTGACGACCGATGCCGATTTCCGATGGCGGGTTCAAGGCGACCCCACTACCTTTTGGCCAGTGTGAAGCAAGCCTTCCCCCCTCTGATGAGCGACCTCAGCACCGAAGCCAAGGAAGCGGCCGAATCGATCGGCCACGCAGCCGAAGAGGCCGGCTCCGATTTCAACCAACGCTTCGGCGAGGTGATCGGCAAAGTCAATGAAAGCCTCGACAAGGTCGACTGGAGCCAGATCGGCAAGGTCGGCAAGATCGCCGGCATCCTCCTGGCCGTGATCGTGGCCCAGATTCTGATCAAAGGGGTGCTCGACACCATCAACCTGCTCCCGATCGTGCCCGGACTGCTGGAACTGCTCGGACTGGTGGTAGTGGGCACCTGGAGCTGGGAGAACCTCACCACCAGCGAAAAGCGCTCCGCCGTGGTGGACCGTCTTCAGGGCATCAAGAAGGAGTACCTGGGCTGATCCCTCCGTGCGCCCCCTGGCGGGGGACGCTGCTCCTGAAACGGCCGCGCCTCCTGATGGGATCGGGAGGCGCAATTTTTGTTGGGAAAACCTGGTCTGCGAGACACCGCCATGGCTCACGGAGCTGGTATGGAAGCCTTTCCATCTCGGGCCCGCCAGCCTCAACCAGGGGGATTCTGCAATAACGCCCCGATCATCGACTGGACCTGGGCGATGTAACTGCCGCCGAACAGATTGGCGTGGTTGAGCAGGTGATAAAGGTTGTAGAGCGGCACGCGGCGTTGGTGGTCGCTGCTCAGGGGCCAGCTGGCCCCATAGCCGTCGAAGAACGGGGCCGGGAAGCCCCCGAACAGCTGGGCCATCGCCAGATCCACCTCGCGGTCGCCGCGGTGAACCGCTGGATCAAAGATCACGCCCCCACCCTTGGTGTTGATGGCGGCGTTGCCGCTCCAGAGATCGCCATGCACCAGGCAGGGATCGGCGCGGTGGCTCGCCAGCCACGCGGGCACCCGCTCCAGCAGGGTCGCTGCTCCCGGCAAGGGGCCGCAGCGCCGCTCCAGCAGCTCCAGCTGGGGGGCCAAACGCCGTTCGGCGAAGAAGGGTCCCCAGGCTGCATGCCAGCCGTTGGCCTGGGCCCCCGCACCGATCCAGTTGTCACGGGGCCAGCCGAAGCAGCCGGGCCGATCCCCCGCCGTGCAGGGGAGCTCAAGGCTGCGGCGGTGCAGCCCAGCCAAGGAGGCCCCCAACCGCCTCCAGGCAGCGCCGGAGGCGGACCCTGCCAGTTCACACCAGGGCAACACCAGCACCGCCTGCTTCCCGGCCATCCCGAGGGCGAGGGGAGAGGGCACGTGCAGGTCGCTGCCCTCGGCGGCCCGTGCCAGGGCGGCCAGGCCCTCGGCCTCGGCCTCCAGCAACGGCAGGGCCTGGAGGCTGTTGGTCTTGGCGAACATACGGCCCGCCGCGATCAGCGCCCCTGACCCGGCAGCAGGCCCGCCCAGGGGTTCAACGGTGAGGCACCAGGCGCTGTGAATGCAGCCCCCACCGACCGGCTGCATCCGCAGCGCTCGAATAGCGAGGGTCTCGGCCAGCCAGTCCGCCAGGGCAGCGCCCGGCACCACACCCGACGATCCCGGCATGCCCATGGCCCTGGGTGGATGACTCAGGCCATCGAAGCACCAGGAACCGGGCCAGGACCGCTTGGGCGGACGCCGATCAGTCCGCCGCAGCGGCGAGGGCCTCCAGATCGCCCCGAAGCAGGCCGGCGGCCAGATGGAGAGCCCCGTGGCAGGCATCGCCCCGGGGTTCCATCAGCTGGGCTCCCAGCCGCCCCAATCCCTGCTCGAAGCACTGGCGCAGGGGCGCCAGATGGATCAGCCCTCCCCCCAGGGCCGCCACTGGAGGGTCCCGCAGCTGGAGGGCCGCGGCCACGGCGGCCACCATGGCCACCAGGGCCTCGGCATTGCGCTCAAGGATCACGGCCGCCGGCCGGTCGCCGCCGGCGGCCAGCCGGTTCACCTCCGGGGCGAGCCGGGCGAAGCCCGCCGCGCCGAAGGCCGGATCCACCACCAGGGCCTTGATCCGCTGGGGGGCACCCGGATCACGGGGATCCAGGCCAAGGGCCTGCCAGATCGCCAGCCGCAGGGGACCATCCGGCTCACGGCCATCGGCCATCTTCAGGCTCAGGGCCAGCGCGTCCCGGCCAATGTCCATGGTGGAACCGGCCCCATCGAGCAGCCAACCCCAGCCAGCGCAGCGGTGGTGGCGCCCTTGGCCATCGCGGCCCAGGGCGATGGTGCCGGTGCCGCAGATCACCACGATGCCAGGCCCCTCCGGAAAGGCGCCCGCCAGGGCGGTGCGCTCGTCACCGGTCACGGCCAGCCGGGCCCTGGGCAGCCCCAGGGCTGCCGCCGCCAGAGTCAGGCCCTCAGCCTGCACGGGGCTGCCAGCCTCGATACCGCTGGCACCGACCGCCGCCGCCGCCAGCGGAATCGTGAGCCAGGCTTCCGGCACCCGGACCCGGGCCCCGGCCAGGCTCTGCCGCAGCGCGGCGATGAACCGTTCCGGCCCGCCCGGCGCCGCCAGATGCACCACCCCGGGTCCCTCGGCCTCGGCCAGCACGGCGCCGTCGCCAGTGGCGAGACGGCAACGGGTGTGGGTCTGGCCGGCGTCGAAGCCGGCCACCAGCCAGGCCCCAAGCGGCCGTGGGGGAATGACTTCGGAGACGGGATCAGCAGGGGCCGCCATGGTGGACGCAGCGGTGGGCTGGGAAGGGGGGATCGGCGGAAGTGATCCGGCGCAGCGGCCGGGACTCAGCCGGGGTGGCTGCCATCCGGGACCCGAAGGGAGCCGGAACCCTCCGCGGACGAAGAACCATCGGCCGCCGCCACGGCCAGGGTGGCCAGGCTGAACAGGGCCACCAGCTGCACCTCCGGCCGGAAAAAGATCGTGTCGGTGATGCCCTGGACGGCAAGCCCCGCGAAGGCCGCCACCGCGGCCAGGCTGGGCAGGGCGAGCGGCCCGGGGCCGCCGCCCTGACGCAGGCCGGTGCGCACGGCCGTGAGCAGGAGCGCCAGGCCGGCCACCAGCCCCGGCACCCCCGCTTCAACGAGCAGCTCCAGGGGGATCGAATACGCGCTGAGGGCGTTGAACTTGGGCTGCTGGTAGAGGGGATAGATCAGATTGAAAGCCGTGTTCCCTGGTCCGATGCCCAGCCAGGGACGGTCCTGGATCATCGCCAGCACGGAGGTCCAGACATTGATCCGGAAGTTGTTGGAGCTGTCCTCCCGGCCGGCCACCAGACTCAGCACCCGCACCCGCAAGGGCTCCACCTGGGTGACGAGCACCACCAGCGCCACCGCCGTGCCCACCAGCAGCAGCAACGGCAGGGTGCGACGCCAAAACGGGGGCCAGTGGCGGGTCTGCCGCATGGCCAGCAGAAGACCCAGCAGGCCGAGGGAGGCCACCATCCCCATCCAGGCGCCGCGGCTGTAGGTGAGCACGAGGGCCACAACCCCCAGCACCAGGGCGGCCAGGGCAAAGAGGCGGCGCGGCAGGGTGCGCCAACGCAGCAGCGCCACCACCGCCAAGGGAAGGATCGGCAGCAGAAAACCACCCAGCAGGTTGGGGTTGTCGAGGGTGCTGTAGATCCGCACCGTGCCCTCGGCCACCGAGTTGTTGTCCGACCAGCGGGCCAGCTGACTGGAATCGGCGTAGAGCTGGCGGATGCCGATCACGCTGGTGAGCAGTTCACCCGCCAGCAGGGCCGCCACGAGCCGGTCCCACCAGACGGGGGAACTGGCCAGGAGTTGGCGCATCAGCGCATACACCCCCAGATAGCTGGTGAGTTTCATCAAGCCCTTGGCCGCGGCCACCGGCACAGGTGAAAACCCTGTGGCCAGAAGGGCCACCGCCAGCACGGCCAGAAGGGCCAGGTTGATCGGTGCGATCCGCCCGGGGGGGGTGCGCAGGGCCCAGAGCACCCAGAGGAGGCCGCAGGCGGCGATCAGCAGGCTGAGCCCCCCTCGGGTGACCAGAGGCAGGCCCGCCAGCAGGGCGCAGAGCACCAGGCCAGCGATCAGCGGCAGCTGCCGGGTGAGGCTGCCTGCCGGTGAACCCGCCAGCAGGCCCTGCCAGCGCAGCAGCAGGGGGGTGGGCTCGGCGGGTGAGAGCACGGCGAACCGGCGGTTTGCTGGGGATTATCGGTGCCGCCGGCCCGCCTTTCCAGCCGATCCGGCGATGGCGGACCCTCCCACCGGCGCGGCTTGCCGATGGGGAGCACAGCCCCCTGCCGCCCGTTCAGGATCCCTCGCGGCTGCCCGCGGCCCGCCGGAGGGCACGGATCACCCGCCTGACGGGGCCGCACGCCGATGGCTTCAGGCCTCGCCGCCTTCCGCCGCCGCCAGCTCCAGCGCCGTGAGCGATGGCAGCGCCGCAAGGTTGCGCCGGTAGAGCACCCGGAACACCGGCAGTCCCTGGGAGAGCACCAGGCGCTCCCGCTCGGTGGGCACCGGCAAGGGATTGCTGCCCCGCCAGGGCCGGCTGTCTTCGGAGGGCCGCTCGAAGCAGCCACTGGCCTCGCAGAGAGCCACCATCGGCAGGATCACCGCCTCCACATCGCTCTGGAGAAAGAGCTCGGCCCCGGGCGCCAGGGCCGCGGCGATCGCCCGCAGCAGGGGCGGCTGCAGCACACGCCGTTTGTGGTGCCTGAGCTTGAACCAGGGGTCGGGGAACTGGATCGACACCCGCCTCAGCAGGCCCCTGGGCAGCGCCGCCAGCCAGCTCTCAAGGCTCACGTTGGCGTTGCAGAACAGAAAATGGAGGTTGGTAAGGCCCAGGGCGATCCGCTCGGCTTCGGCGGCCTCCACCAGGGGCCGGCGGATCTCCAGCCCCAGATGGTTGTGGCCCGGCTGCAGGGGCGCCAGATCGAGCAGGAAACGGCCGCGGGCAGAGCCGATGTCGAGCACCAGCGGCAGATCGGGATCGGTGAAGAGCTCCGCCGGGAGCGGCAGGGGCCGCGGCTGCTGATGGAAACGGCTGAGCGGATTGACGTGCTGCCGCACCCCTCACCCCTCCGGCACCAGGAAGCCCCAGCTGGCGGTGTACCCATGCAAGTGGGTGGTGCCCCCCACCGGCCCGATCTCGCCGTTGCAGAACACCCCGGCGATCGGGAGCTGGTCGAAGGCCTCACGGCAGAGGCTCACATCGCCATCGGGGTGGCCATAGAGGCCCCGGCCGCGGCCGAGACAGGCGAACAGCAGGCCCGCCAGGGGCTCGGCGGGCCGGCGGGCCGCCTGGCGCAGTAACTGGCGTGATTCCTCCCGCGAGGCGTCGGCATCCCGCAGCTGGAACTGCACCTTCTGACCCACCCGCATCCGTTCACCCACCGCCACGGCGCCGTTGCGGGGATCAACGCCAATCAGGTTGCGCACCAGGAAGGCCGGAGGCTTGTCGGCGCTGGGCTCCAGGCTGAAGTCGCTGCGGGCAACACCGAGAAACAAGGAGTGCTTCACCTGCTCCCGCTCGGCTGGATTGAGGCCGCCAAGGATGGCCTGCAAGGCCTCCACCGGGCTTCGACGCCGCTCCCCCTCACTCACCTGCAGCACCACATTGCGCTGGGCCTGCTCCACCTCCAGCACCGGTCCGATCGGCCGGCAGCCCTGGGCCACCATCGGCTGAAGGCGCCAGGCGCCGCCGATCAGGCAGCCCACCGCGCCGGATCGCACCCGATCGCCGCAGAGCAGGGAGCCATGGGGAGCGCTGTGCTGGCCGGCAATCCCACCCACCTTGGCCACAGCGGGGAAGGCGTAATCGAGGCCGCCGATCAGATCGTTCACCGTGGCGCAGCCCGGATCCACCAGCAGCAGCATCCCGTTGATGCCCTCCAGGCCGTCGCCCACCGCCGTGCGCCAGGGTTCCGCGGGACCGTCGAGGTCGGGGAGATCGGCCGTATCCAGGCAGAAGGAATGCAGCTCGGCGCCGGGAAGGTGCAGGAGGGTGACGCTGAGGGCGGGTTCGTGCTCGAGCTCGCGGGCCTGGCCGCCCACCTCGGTTCCCACCACACCGCCACCGAGACAGCCGATCCAGTGCCTGGCTTCGAGGCGCTGGCGCAGCAGAGGCAGCAGCCGGGGAAGGTCGCTGGCATAGCTGGAGGAAGCGAACACCAGCGCCAGATCGGCCGGGCCGGCCCCCGCCAGCTGGCGGGCCAGATCATCCACGGCCCCCTGCAGGGAAGGGTCACGGGCGAGGGCGGTGCGACACCAGGCGGGGCGCTCACGCCGCGCCATCCAGGGGAAGGGGGGAAAGGCAACCATCGCCGGACCCTAGGTCCCGGAGGGGTGAGCGGATAATGGCGCCTTACCGCCCTCAACCGTCCGTGCCGGATCTGCTTTACCGCTCCCTGGTCTGGCTCGCCGTGCGCCTTGGCCTGCTCTTCACGGTGGGGTTGCCCCTGGTCCTGCTGGTGTGGACAGCGCTGCGGCGGGAAGGGGCCCTGGGGCGGTTGCTGGGGCTCTATTGGAAGGTGGCGAGCCTGCTGCTGATCGCCCTGCTGCTGCTCACCAACCAGGCGGCGCTGGGCTTCCCCCTCCTGGTGGCCGCCCCACTTCTGCTGGTGGCGGTGCTCTGGTTCTGGGTGGACCTCAACGAGGAGCTGGCCGACTTCCCCACCTGGCGCGGTCTGCCGCTCACCGTTCGGATCTGGCGCTGGAGCCTCACCTTGTATGCCCTGGCCCTGGCGGCCCTGGCCTGCACGGCCCTGCCCTGCTTCACGGGCGGACTGGAGCGCCCCTTCTGCGCCGCCTGGCTGGAGGCCCCCGGCCAGCTGCACGGGGTGCTGGCGCAACTCTTCGGCTTCGTGTTCGGCGGCCGCTGGACCCCTGCGGTGGCGGGGTTCCTCGGCTACGCCGGTCTGGCAGCCTATGGGGTGGGGCTCCTGCAGTGGCTGCTGGTGCGGCTGCCCCGCCAAGGACGTGTGGCCGGCGAATTCTGAGCCATGGCCGCTGCCGAGTCGGGCCTGACGATCGCGACGCTGCTGGCGGAGCTGGAGGACCTCAGCCGCCAGCATCCGGACCGGGTGCTTCGCCTGCGCGGCCATCTGCCCACCGCCCCTTTGGCCCAGGAGCTGCCGCCCGGCGCGGAGCCGGGCGATGCCTTTGAGCTGCTGATCTTTCGAGGCTTCTCCAGCCTCACCACCCATCCCACCGCCTTCGACCCCGACCGCGCGGCCCTACCGGAGGGCACCAGGCTGGGCAGCGCGGAACTCCTGCAAGCCCCGCTCGATCCGCTCGCCGAGCGGTCGCTCGCCGGACCCGGACCGGTGCAGGGGTTCCTGGACAACGCAGCCTGGCGCGGTTGAAGGGTGGGGCCGCCACCGCCATTGGTGACGTCATTCGTGGCCGATTCCCTACCTTCACGCTGACAACTCAACGACAGCTTCCTAGGTTGCTGCCGTGAACCCTTGACAGGCCAGCCGGAATTTCGGTTGCCTGATCCCCGCGAGTGGCACGGCCCCGCCAACCCTGAGCAGCATGACGAATCTGGCCGGAAAGGCCTATGCGTTGACAGTGATCAGCCCCCAGGCACTGACCTGGCTGAACCGCTTTCTGTTCGCAGTGTTTCGCTCGCGACCTTCCGTGCTGGGGGTCCTGCACAAGCTTCGGATCATCCATTTCGCCCGCTGGGTGCTGCTGCCCGCCGACCGCTGGCCCGGGGAACCAAAGGGATGGCGCAGCCGGCACGGCTACATGCTGTTCGTGAGCAATTTCAACAGCACCTGGGATGTCTATCTCGATGAATTCTCCGACATCCTCGCCTTTGGTCTTGATGCGCTCTGGTACTGGGGGGTGGGCTTCCCCAAGTCGATGCCGAGCACACCATTCAAGGCCTACATCGATCACAACAGCATCGATGCCGGCTACTACTACAACGCCACCCCCGCCCATGCGGTGCGGGATGTGCACAATGCCTTCCTCGTGCGGCGCGGCATCGACCATCTCGAGCGCCGGCTTCAGGAGCTTGACGCCGATCCGGCCCTCAGCGAGGCCGACCGGGAGGCGCGCTTTGAGGCGACGTTCGATCAGGTGTTCCGGGGTCTCGCCAACAGCCTGCCCTCCCCGGGGCGGGCCCCTCTTGCCGACAGCGCGCAGCCGCAGCTGAACAACGAGCGCCGCAACCGCATCCGCGAGCTCGAACAGCTCCGTCGCCCCTTCGGCTTCCTGCCGCGGGCCGGGGTCGCCCCCACCGAGCCGGGAGGCGGGCATGCCCAGCTTTGACAGCGGTTACTACGGCTTCACGGCACTGATCCCGCTGGTGGCGGAGGATGCCGATCCCACCACCTGGCGCTGGCAACCCGGGCGTTGTTCGGCCGTGCAGAGCCTGCGCCTCCTGCTGGGCAGTCTGCGCACGGTGGAGGTGCCCGATGCCGGTCCCGATGGCGATGGCCAACCCGGCGGTCCTGCCGGAGCGGCCCGCCCCGTTCCGTTCAGCGGCAGCGACCGCACCCACTTCGCCCGGCTGGTGGTGGTGGAGGAGCTCGCCTGGAACGGCCGCGAGCGCGGCGACACGCTGCTGGAACTGCTGAGAGGGGCCTTGGGTTGGCCCGATCGCCAGAGGATCGATCGGCTGCCCTGCCCCTATCTGCTGGTGCTGCTGGATTTCGACACCCCTGACGGCACGAGGGCGAGCGTCGAGAACCACCTCAACGGACTCTGGTCCTCGCTGGAGCAGGAGTGGACCCTGATCCTTCGCCATTGCCAGGGCTTCGATTCCAACCCCCAGCAGCGGCGGCGGTCGTATGTGGAGCTGCTGCTGCGCCACGAGATCGATTCCACCTTCACCTACACGGGCTATGGCTGGGCGGCCCAGCAGGCGGGGCTCTGGGATCCGCAGACCGGCCGTTACCGGCAACCGGCCGCGGCCTCTCCGCCCCTGGGCCTGCAGCTGCTGATCCTCTGGAGCGGCCTGGTGCTGATGCTGCTTCTCGGGCCGGTGCTGGTCTGGCTGGTGAATCAGATGGTGCCGGCCCTCGCCGGGCTGCTGGAGCCGCTTTCGCCCCGGATCGCCGGGCTGCTGCATCCGCTGCAGCCCCTGGGGGCCTGGCTTTCGGGGCTGTTCCAGTCGCTCCAGCTGACAGGGAGCTGGTTGCCCAGCCGACTGCCACACGTCGCTCAGGCCGGGGTGAGCTCGCCACCACTCCCCCTGCCGATCCTCGGGCGCTGGCTGCTGCTGCTGGGCGGGGTGGCGCTGTTGCTGCCGCTGCTCTGGAACGGCTTCTACAGAGCAGCGTTCCAGCCCTGGCCGGCCCAGCAGGGCACCGATCTGCGCTCGGTGCTCAAGGCCCTCTACCTACAGGGCCGCTTTCTGGAGCTGGCCGAGCAACGCCAGCAGCAGAAAGCCTCCGGCAGCGGTTCGCTGCGGCGCCAGTTCCGGGCCTTCCTCGAGGAGGCCCAGCCCAACGATCGGGATGCGCCCAGCCTGCGGCCCGGTTCCTTCCCGGTCCTCCCCCGGAGCTCCAAGCCATGACCCTCCGCCTCGACCGTGCCGATATCCAGGGCCATGTGCTGCTGCCCTACGGCCGCAACACCTTTCCGATCGGCCACCTGCTGCTCTTCCATTGCGACCCGACGGCCTCGCGGCAGCATGACGGCACGGGGCCGCGGCAGTGGCTGACCCGGCTGCTGCCCCACATCACCACCGGCGCCCTGTACGCCTCCAAGCGCACCCGCCGCCTCCAGGGCACTCTCCACGACCTTCGGCAGCCTCCGCTGGTGACGGTGAATGTGGCGTTCACCTGCTCCGGGCTGGCCGCCTTCGGCGTGCCGGGTTCGACGATCAGCCAGCTGCCGCCGGAATTTCAGGAGGGCATGCGGGCGCGCTCCGCGCTCCTCAACGACAACCTCCAGCGCTGGAATCCGGTCTGGCAGGAGAAGGGCGAAGACGCCCGCATCGATCTGCTGATCCAGCTGAGGGTCAACTTCGCCAGAGCCTTGGATCAGATCTACGAGCGCCACCGCCGTGACGGCGATCCCGACGCCGCCAACCCCGGCAAGGCCAACTACCACAAACCCCGCATCTTTAACGAGGCCCGCCAACTGGCCCACAAGCGTCTCGAGCGCCGCAGCCAGAGCCTGATCGACACCGCCGCGCACCACGGCCTGCGGGTGCTTCGCGGCCATGGGCCCAGCGGTGATGAAGAGTCCGCGAACGGCTGTTGGCAGGTGACGGAAAGCATCCCCCGGACCCGCGCCGAGGACGGCGTGCTGGGGGGCGCCGGCGATCCCCGGGATGTTCGCTATGCGGAACATGAGCATTTCGGCTTCTTCGATGGCAGCGCCGATCCGGTCTTCGAGGGCCAGTACCCACCCGAGCTTCAGGCGGAGAAGGTGATCGGCCAGGGGCACCTGCAGCAGGGCGAATGGCAGCCCCTGCCAGCCGGTGAGTTTCTGCTCGGTTACCCCGATCAGGCCCAGGAGATGCCGGCCCTGCCGGTGCCGGCGGCATTCAGCCGCAACGGCACCTTTCTGGTGGTGCGCAAGCTGCATCAGGATGTGGCCGGTTTCGAGCGGGCGATCGCCGCCCAGCTGCCGGTCTTCCAGAGCTGGCTGGGCCCGCACGCTGCCGAGCCGGGCTTCGCCACCCCCCCTGAACCGGCCAACGGCCGGCCTGCTGATCCCGGGCCCGACCACGCCGATGCCCGGGCTCAGGCCCGCCTGTTGCTGCGGGCCAAGCTGGTGGGCCGCTGGGATGACGGCACGCCGCTGACGGCGGCCCCCAGCTATGCGGCCTGGCAGGACTTCCGCAGGCAGCACCAGAAGCTGCGCGAGCTCAGCCAAGGCGGCGATCTCGGCGCCAAGGAGGCCCTGCAGCAACTGCTGCTGCGGCTGCGCGATGTCCGCTACGAACCCGGCGACAGCGACGGCAGCCAATGCCCCTTCACCTCCCACATCCGTCGCAGCAACCCGCGCGACAGCGGGGATCCCAGGCTCAGCGATCAGCCCACGGAGGCAGAGCGGCAACGGGCCTCCTCGCTGCTCGTCAACCGGCGCCGCCTGCTGCGTCGCGGCATGAGCTACGGGCCGCGCTGGCACCCCCTGGAGGCGGCGGCGGATCCCGGATCCGCCTGCGTCGACGATGGCCAGGAGCGGGGCACCCTGTTCATGGGCCTCTGCAGCGGTCCGTTCCGGCAGTTCGAGTTCATGCAGCAGCAGTGGCTCAACTACGGCTCCGATTTCGGCGCCGGCAATGCGGTGTGCCCGATCAGTGGTGTGGCGGATCCCCGTGATGGGGCCGCCACCGCGATGCTCATCCTGAACGCCGATGCCAGCAGCAACCGGCCGCCGTTCGTGATGCGGCCGGCAACGGCCGTGGAGTGCCGCGGCGGCGCCTATTTCTTTCTCCCCAGCCTCACCGCCCTGCGCCTGATTGCCCACGGGATGGTCGATCCGATCTGAGCCCCGCCCCAACCGCTGCCCGCACCCCATGCATCTGAGTGATCTCCTGTTCATCGCCCCGCCCTCCTCGCCGTTGTCGCCGCCCTGGCTCGACGCCCTTCTGGATTGGCTGCATCGCCTGCTGGGGTGGGACCAGCGTTCTTGGGGCCAGCGCCTGCTGATCGGGGCGCCGCTGACCGCCCTGGGCCTGCTGTTGCTGCCGCGGCTCGCCGATCTGCTGCCCGCCCTCGGGCTGCTGCTGGCGCGGCTGCTCGAGTCCGCCAGCCGGGTCGCCAGGTTGATGCTGGCTCTGCTGCGCGAGCTGTTCTGGGTGGATCCAGCCCGGCGCGCCGCCCGCCATGCCCGCTGGCCGGGGCAGGACGAAGGCGAGCCGGCCCTGGGCGGCCAGCTGCTCATGGCCGTGGTTGATCTGCTGCTGCTGCCCTTCGACTGGCTGGCCAGCCTCGGCCCGCAGCGGCTGCTGCGCCCCGACCCCGGCTGCGAGGAGAAGCAGCAGCGCCGCCGCAGCGAGGCAGCCCCGCTGCTGCCGCGGCTGCGCTGGGCCCTGGGCCGGCATCTGAGGATCGACCTGCTGCTCTCCTTTCTGCGCCTGCTCCAGCCGCGCTGGTGGCTGCCTGGCTTCTTCTGGCGCTCCAAGGTGGTGCGGCCCGACAGCTACGCACCGGAATTTCCGATCCGGCGCGTGCTCTGGCTCACCCACGCCGACGATGTGCGCGAGGTGCTGAGCCGGCCGGAGAACTTTGAGGTGGTCTACGGACCGCGCATGCGCCTGGTGACCCAGCCCATCGAGCCGCTGGTCGACCCCTCGGAGGACCCTTCGGAAAACGGCAACTTCCTGCTCGGCATGCAGGACACGCCCCGCTACTGGCGCGACATCTCCACCATGCGCCTGGCCTTCCGCCGCGAGGATGCCGGCCGCTGCGGCGCTCTGGCCGAGCGGGCCGCCATCACCGCCGTGGATCAGGCCCTGCAGCCATCCCTGAATCGCCCCGTGCCCGAGGGCAGCCCCCGGCTGCGCCGGATCGATCTGCCCGTGGATCTGGTGATGCCGGTCGCGGAGGCGCTGGTCAACGACTATTTCGGCATCCCGGTGCCCCTGGTCTGCCCCGGCCCCGACAACGGCCGGGACGCACCTGGGCCAGCGAGCGGCGAGGTGGACCACCGCCACCTCTGGCTGGAAGGTCTGTTCAACTACATCTTCTATGACTTGCCCGGTGAGCGCAGCCTCGAGCCCTGCCGGCGCGACGCCCCACGGGTGCGCGCCGCTTTGCAAGCAATCATCCGCCGCCGCCGCGACCAGATCAAAGCCGGAGTGGCGCCGGAGGCCGACGATGTGCTCAGCCGTTGCCTGCGGCTGCAAACCGCCGGCACCCCCGGCATGGACGACGAGACGCTGCGCGTCAATCTCACCGGCTTCCTGGTGGGCGCCATGACGCCCCTGATCAATGCCACCTGTCAGGTGGTGGATGTGCTGCTGGAAAACCCACGCCTGCTGGCCCGCGCCCAGGCGGCGGCCCGTGGCCAGGCGGCGGTCCGTGATCGGGGAGCGGCCGGAAAAGGTGCGGCCACCGATGAGAAGGAGCACCAGGGCCAGCTGCTGGCCTGCGTGATGGAGGCCCTGCGCCTCTGGCCCGGCGATCCGGTGATCTATCGCTGGACCGGGGCCGACACCGTGATCGGTGCCGGTTCACGCCGCTGCGCGATACCCCGCCAGACCCTGGTGATGGCCTGGAATGCCTCGGCCATGTTCGATCCGGCCCTGCTCAGCGCCCCCTGGCAGCTGCGCACGGATCGCCCACCGGGGGCCTACATGCACTGGGGCCACGGCCAGCACAGCTGTGCCGGTGCTTACATCAACATGGCTGTGATTCCGGCCATGTTGGCTCCGCTTCTGCGTCAGCACCGCTTACAGCGCGCCCCGGGCGCCGCAGGCCAACCCCGCAAGGACGGGCCTGATGGCATCACCATCCGCCATTTCGAGCTGCTGGTCCGTCCGGCGGACAACGGAAGCGGCTCCCTGAATGCCGATTCCGGCAGCCCCGACTTCAGCTACGAGCAGAACTGAACCTCTCCTGATCGCCCGCCGCTGTTTGTCTGCCGCCACCCCGATGCCCCCCTCCTCCCGCGAACCCCCCTCCCACCGCTTCCCCTTCGAGAGCGGCGACCGGCTGCCGCTGCGGGCCGACGTGGTGGATCTGCTGCGGCGGGCCGGGGTGGAGTTCTTCCGCATCCCGATCGCGCCGGAGGGGGAGGCGATGAAGGCCTACTTCCTCTCGCCGGCCTACATCCACTGCCACTTCACCCCCACCTGGGTGGCCGAGGAGGGTTCGGCGCTGACCCTGCTGAAGGTGTTTATCTCCAAGGTGCATCCCGAGGAACGGGAGCACATGACGGCGGTGGCCCGCATCCTGCTGAGCAGCGAGGGCTATAGCTCCGACATCACCAGCAACCGCTTCCGGGGCGTGTCGGAGATCGGTCAATGGTGCTGGTACGAGGTGCGGATGAGCGTGCGCCGGGAGGGGGATCTGCGCATCTGCGAGGGGCTGATGATCAATGTTGAGGAGCAGGAGGAGGCGCGGCAGACGCTGGAGCGGGTGGCCTTCGAAGACCGGCTCACCGGCCTTGGCAACCTGGCGGCCACCGTGCGCAGCGTGGAGCGGCTGATCGGGGCGCCTGCCTACGAGGGGGAGCCCTCGCAAGCGGAGCTTCCTGCCGATCCCTTCGCGATCATCTGGCTGGATCTGGCGGGCTTTGGCCGCGTCAATTCGCTGCTGGGCCGCAGCAAGGGCGACGACCTGCTGATCAGCACCGCCCAGATCCTGCGCGACTGGAGCCAGGAGGGGGATCTTGTGACGCGCCCCAACTCCGATGAATTCGTGATTGTGCTGCCCGGCCGCGACAGCGAAGCGGCCCTGGCGGCAGCCCGCCATCTTCAACAGATGTTGCCGATGCGGATGCGGGGCATCGGGGATCTTCAGCGGGGCCTGGGCTTCCAGGCGGGGATCTCCGCCTATCCCCACAATGGCCTCGATGCGGAAACCCTGCTGGGTTACGCCGCCGCCGCCCTCGACCAGGCCGCGCGCCTGGGGGGCGACTCGCTGGTGGTCTACAGCGAAACGCTCACCAGCGCCGGCCGAGAGGTGCTGGCGCTGGAGCAGGGCCTGCAGCAGGCGATCGCCCTCGGCCAACTGAGCCTGGTGTTTCAGCCCCAAGTTGGGGCGGCCGGGGAGCTGCTGGGCTGTGAGGCCCTGCTGCGCTGGCAAAGCCCCGATCTGGGGGCGGTGAGCCCGGGGCGGTTCATTCCCCTGGCGGAAGAAACCGGCCAGATCCACACCCTCGGGGCCTGGGTGATCGAGGAGGCCTGCCGCCTGCAGTCCCGCTGGCAGGAGGCGGGCCTGCAGCCGCCACCCCTGGCAATCAATGTGTCAGCGGTGCAGCTCACCGATGACCGCCTCTCCCTGGCCGCCCACCTGCTTCGCTGCCTCGAGCTCTACCACCTGAACCCGGCCAGCCTGCACGTGGAGATCACCGAATCCGGTGCGCTCGAAGAGCACGGCATCGGCCAGCTGATGGCCATCCATGAAGCCGGGGTGGCCCTGGAAATCGACGACTTCGGCACCGGCTTCGCCAGCCTCAGCTCGCTGTTGCGGCTGCCGATCCATGGGCTCAAGCTCGATCAGAGCTTCGTGCGCGAAATGGACAGCTCCGAGGCTTCGGTGGCGATCCTGCGGGCAAGTCTGGCCCTGGCTGGCTCGATCGGTGCCCAGGCCCTGGTGGAGGGGGTGGAGGAGGCCTGGCAGGCCGAGCAGCTGCGCGGGCTTGGCTTTAGCCGCTTCCAGGGCTACCTGTTCAGCCGGCCGCTAGTAGCCGAAGGCTATGAGACCCTGCTGCGGGAGCGGCCCAACCTGGGCCCCGGCGCTCCGGAGGGAGCGGTGGCCGTGGAGACAGCGGCCGCGGCGGAGTAAGGGCGCGGCCCAGCGGAGGCGGCGAGGGCTCAGCCCTCCAGCACCGCCACGCAGCGGCCGCACAGGGTTGGGTGGGCGGCGTGCTGGCCGATGTCGGGTTCGTAGTGCCAGCAGCGCTCGCACTTTTCGCCTTCGGCGCGGGCGATCCGCAGCGTGAGGCCTTCCTGCGTGGCTTCGGCGAGCACCGCGGCCGGCGCCGCCCCGCCGATCTGCAGCGCCGAAACCAACAGCCAGTCCGCCAGGTTGTCCACCTCGCGGTGAGGGCTGGCCGCCAGCAGGGCCAGGGCCTCCATCACCGAGCGAGCCTCCTCGCCGGGTGCCAGCTCCAGCTGCACCTGGGCCTCCAGAGAGGAGCCGATCGCCTCCACGGCGCCTTGGTCGGCGCCGATCGCCTCCGAGCCGGCTTTTGCCGTGGGTGGCCGACGGCAGGCCTCCAGCAGCCGGTTCACCCGGGGGCGCAGGGTGAGCAGCAGCTCGCGCACGGCGGCATCGGTTTCCGGGCTGTAGCCCCCATCCGCTCCCGCCCGCCACGCCGCCGGCACCGTGGGCCAGCCCCGCTCAAACACCGAGGCCTCGGCCACCGGATAGGGCAGGTTCTGCCAGATGTCCTCGGCCATGTGGCAGAGCACCGGCGCGATCAGGCCGGCGAGGCGCTCCACCACCAGATGCAGCACGGTCTGGCAGCTGCGGCGGCGGAAGGAAGCGGCCGCGCTCACATACAGCCGGTCCTTGGCGATGTCGAGGTAGACGTTGGAGAGGTCGACCACGCAGTAGTTCTGTAGGGCCTGGAAGAAGCGGTAGAACTCGAATCGCACGAAATCGGCGCTCACCGCATCAATCAATCCCGCCGTGCGCTGCAGCATCCAGCGATCCAGCAGCGGCAGCTCGGCGATCGGCACGGCGTGGCCCCCCTCGGCCTGGGGCCTGGGATCAAAATCGTGCAGATTGCCGAGCAGATAGCGGGCCGTGTTGCGCACCTTGCGGTACACATCGGCCAGCTGCTTCACGATGCCAGGGCCCAGCGGCACATCGGCGGAATAATCCACCGAGCTCACCCAGAGGCGCAGCACGTCGGCGCCGTAGGCGGGCTCCTGTTTTTCGTTCTTCCCCCCCTCCACCAGCACCGCCGGATCAACGACGTTGCCCAGCGATTTGCTCATCTTGCGGCCCTTCTCATCGAGCACGAAGCCGTGGGTGAGCACCCGCCGGTAGGGCGCCCCTCCGGTCACGGCCACGGCGGTGAGCAGGCTGCTCTGAAACCAGCCGCGGTGCTGGTCGGAACCCTCCAGGTAGAGGTCGGCAGGAAAGTTGAGGGGGGTGACCCAGGAGCCCCCTGCCTCAGGCGCAGCGGCGGAACCGTCTTCCTCGGGGCGGGTGCCACCGGAAGCGGCCGGAGGCTGAACTGCAGCGGCCGCGACCGCCGCCAACGCCCCGTCGCCTGCTGCCGGGCCAACCGGAGTGACCCCCGTTCCCGTTGCGGCCTTCAGGCCCCCCAGCACCCCCGCCCAGGAGGAGCCGGAGTCGAACCACACGTCCATGGTGTCGGTGCCCTTGCGCCACTGGTCGGCCTGGTCGGCCAGCTCAGGCGGCAGCAGGCCGGCTTCGTCGCGCTCCCACCACACATCGGAGCCGTGTTCGCCGATCAGGGCCTGGATGTGGGCGAGGGTGCCGGCGTTGAGCAGCACCTCGCCGGTGGTGCGGTGATAAAAGACCGGGATCGGCACGCCCCAGGTGCGCTGACGCGAGATGCACCAGTCGCCGCGGTCGCGCACCATCGCCTCGATCCGGTTGCGGCCGCTCTCCGGCATCCAGGTCACCGCGTCGATCGCCGAAAGGGCCTGCTCGCGGAAGCCCTCCACCGAGGCGAACCACTGCTCGGTGGCGCGGAAGATCGTGGGTTTCTTGGTGCGCCAGTCGTAGGGGTAGCGGTGGGCATAGCTCTGCTCCGCCAGCAGGGTGCCGGTGTCGCGCAGGGCGGCCAGGATGGCGGCGTTGGCGTCCTTGAGCACGTTGAGGCCGGCGAAGGGGCCCGCCTCGGCGGTGAGGGTGCCGCCCTCATCCACCGGGCAGAGCACCGCCAGGCCGTGCTTGCGGCCGGTGTTGAAGTCGTCGACGCCATGGCCCGGCGCGGTGTGCACCAGGCCGGTGCCCGATTCGGTGGTCACGTAGTCGCCACCCACCAGCACTGGCGCCGTGCGATCCAGCAGGGGATGGCGATACTGAATTCCCTCCAGGGCGCTGCCCTTCACGCTGAGCAGGGGCTCGAGGGGGCGCTCCAGGGTGGTGCGCAGGCTCTCCACCAGGGCTTCAGCCACCACCAGGTAGCGGGGGGCGTCGGCGGGGGCGGAGTCGTCGCGGCAGATGGCGTAGTCCAGGTCGCCGTTCACGGCCACGGCCAGGTTGGCGGGCAGGGTCCAGGGGGTGGTGGTCCAGATGGCCACGCTGGCCCCATCTGCGGCCTGCGGGCCCTCCACCACCGGGAACTTCACCCAGACGGTGGGGCTGACATGGTCGTGGTACTCGACCTCGGCGTCGGCCAGGGCAGTGCGCTCCACCGGGCTCCACATGACGGGCTTGGAGCCCCGGTAGAGCTGGCCCGAGACCACGAACTTGTGGAACTCGGCGACGATGGCCGCCTCGGACGTGTAGTCCATGGTGGCGTAGCGGTTGTCCC
>Ga0114959_10001760_pt1 | contig 18524 bp, 41 predicted proteins | sample C_130625_EF_Meta_FD_87317 | JGI IMG/M metagenome (GOLD analysis project Ga0114959, IMG submission 87317) | Freshwater microbial communities from Lake Croche, Canada to study carbon cycling - C_130625_EF_MetaG | ecosystem: Environmental > Aquatic > Freshwater > Lake | place: Lake Croche, Canada...
ATTCTATGATTGTATAGCCAACGATGCATACGTTCATTGCCCTTGGCAAAACAGTAGGCCGCGGCCACCACAAAGCAACTGTAGGGTATGCCGGGCGTGACCAGCCCAACATACGCCATGCCCAAACTAAGGAATCCTAATACTGTCCATAGGAACTTCTTTACTGGATGAATTGTAGCCATTCTGTATACCTTATGTTATGGAAGCCTTGCTTCTTACGCTTATTTACTAATTCGTAGAAGTCTGGCTTATAAGGTTTGAGTTTGGGTTTCCAACCTTTTTGTTTGTCGCTCTTGCTGGCATTGCATGGGCCACAGGCAGTAGTGCAGTTGTCCCACACACTGGTGCCGCCCTTGCTGACTGGTATCACATGGTCCAGGGTAGAATCTTTGCGATCTATATAGTCAAGGCAATATTGGCATTGACCGTTGTCTCGTAGGTATATATTGCCGCGACTGAAGCGAACACTGTGTTTGGGTTTCATGTACTCGCGCAACATCATGACACTGGGCACTTGTGTTTCCCAAGTGGCTGAGTGTACTATCCAATTGTCGTGCCACATCAACACGTCGGCTTTGTCCAAAACCATGTAGCGGATTGCATCTTGCCATGTCAATGTGCTCAGTGGCATCAGCCCGACTGGCATGCCATCAGCGTTTAGCAGTAGTGTATCTGCCATTTTGATTACCTCTTTAGTTGTGTTACAGACCCAACTTTGAAGTGTTTATTCTACACTCACTGTGTATTTAAGTCAAGTGAGATTACAACAGTACATTGTGGGCAAATTCTGCACCACTTCTATCGATGGCATGGCACCATTGATCCTTGCCGTCTGTATCAAATATCATGTCAATCTCACTGGATGCCAGACACCAACTGGTGTTCTTTTTCCAAGGTGGTGTGCCAGTTATTTCAGCCATGAGCTGACCAGCACTCCAACCGCACATGCCCAAAAATATTCTCCATTTGGCAGGAGTATCACCCATGGCCAGTCTAGGCAGTATGTCATCTGCACTGCTTACACTGAACTCGTCATTCACACGCATGGTGTTCTTACTGGTCCATTCACTGGTATGCAGGAAACTCAAACTTTGATTGTTAACAGGTCCACCCACATATACCCAACCAGGTTGGTCTATGGAGAAACCCAGTTGTTGTCCAAAGTCTTTTATTGTGAGTTCACTGCGTTTGTTTATAACTATGCCCATGCTTTGTTGTACATGATGTTCTGTGATCAAGATAACTGTTTCTTGCCAGAAGCTGTTTTTAACAGCGGGTGGTGCGATTATAAGATTGCCGACTAAATTCATCGTGTATTTAACTAGGGTTATGCAGACTTGATGTCGTTTAGATTATTAAGAGCGACCTTGGTACTGATACCGTTCTTGTTGTCGAGTACATTGTTGTATGTGCTTAGGCCGCTTGATGGGTTCGGTAATCCCGCCCATACTCCGGACAATTTAGTTAAAAACACTGTGTCCGGTACCTTGTTGTCTAACCAACCATCCAGCTGACATCTCAATCGCATGTCAAATATTGCCAGTTTGTCTTGAAACTCTGGGTCAAATCTTTGTTGATTAAAGTCCACACCCATTTTGCCGCCAATCCATTTGAGAGTATCTGGAACATATTGATATCTGCCTGCGGCGCTTGAACTTCCGCCTGTGTATCTAGCTTGAAATTTCAACAGCTCGTTCAGTGTCATCTTTAGTATGTCAGGATATCTTTTCATACCATTCATGATGTCATAGTAGCCACTGCTTTCTACTCTGGCAATGAGATTCAATACTTCTCCAACTTTTCCTGTGGTAACAGCATCATAGTTGACTGGTGCCAGTCGTGGGCTACTGATAAATGCCGATGCATGTTGTCGTTTGACATCAGCATCTGTGCTCTTTTCAAATTCAATATTTTTCTGAGAAACAATATTGTTTACAGCTGATACTGTTTCCACACCAGGATCTCCATCCACGGCCAATCCATGGTCACGCTGAAATTCTCTAATGGCTGCACTGGTCTCGGGACCTCGAACACCATCCACTCCATGCTTGGGCAATTTGTAACCCAATGCCAACAAAACCTTTTGAATATCTGCTACTGCTGGATCAACACGACTTGGAGGAATACTAATGCGTGGTGATTTTGTTTTTGCAGGAATGACGCTTACTTTTTTCACTTCAACAGGAGCATCTGCTTTGACTGTTTTCCCCAGCTTGGCAATAGCTTGACTTGCAGTGGTTGCATACGCACCTGCCACAGCATGTACACCATCTGCTAATGCACTTCCATCCATATCGATCACCGGAACACCCACTGCTGACTTGATAGCCTGACGAACTTTTTCTGTATATTCACCGCCGTACCATTTTTTCTTTGCTGGATCACCGTTTGGAAAAAGTACAAATACAACTTTATGGCCCAAGTCCGTTGCTGCCGATACAAGTTTAGCAACATTACTTGCAATTTTTTCCGGTGCAACCAAAGGCACTTTGTTTTCTATGTTGCCCCTTAGACTAGTGGCCGCATCATTACACCCTTGTGCAATCACAATATTGGATCCTTTAGGGACGTTTTCTATGCCCACTGGTCGACCTTTGTATGTGCTGGAATAATTAGAACGTGCTGTACTCTGTTGGCCACCTTGTGCATAATTTTTTATTTTGCCACTTGATGCATTGGCAATACCTTCAGCATGACTATCTCCCACAGCATACACTGAGTCGTCTGTGGACTCTATAATAATGTCATAGACTTTCATAGTTGACTCTTGCGTGTGCCGTAGTCAGGTAAAGGGCCGCCGTATTTCTTACCCTTGATACGTTTGCCACCTACCTTAATACGTACCTTGGCATTACCGTGGCCAACCAAATGACTTTTCTCGCCATCTCTAGCACGTAGTCCTTGACTCTTGCAACTGGCTAGATTGCTGGCACCCAAGTCACCATCAGGTCTGCCGCTGGTACACAATGCACGACTGGCTTTGCCATGCTCAGCTAGGCTTCCTCCGCAGTCTGGACAAAACTGTTCTTCCAAATGTTTGCTGATTTGACCACGTTGTTGAGGGCTCACACCCTTGCCGGTCATACGGGCTTTTTTGATTTCTTCTATGCCATGGCGTATTTGTTCAGCACGGCCAGCAAGCGTTTGTATCCAATTGCCTTCTGTTTGAAACTCTTTGACTAGGCGTTGCCATACCAGTAATTTGTGTGCATAGTCACTGCTGGTGCTGAGGCTCTTGGCTTCATCTGCCAGTCTAACTAGATCAGCAGTGGCCATATCTATCAGTGTTTGCAAGTTGTGTGGGTTGGCTTTTTTATGGCCATGAACCAACGGATTATGCACATCACTATCAAATGCAATGGGGCTTTCGTCCATGGGCATGCTTTGCTTCTTGTGCTTTTCATTGCGTGGAATTGTCTTGCTCTTGTCTTTGTGAGCACCGGACTTGGATCCACCGTGTTTTTGATGTGCCACAGCAATGGGATTACCTGGTTTAGGGGGTTGTTTGCCTTCGGTTAATTCGTGAGTTTTCATACTGTATTTATTAGTCTATTGGTCTAGAAATTCAAACACATTGAGCCATTTGCGTTTGCCGATTGTGTCCTTTAAATGCTTCAAATTGGCTCTTGTGGTATGGCGCATGCGCAGTTGTTCAGGTACAGGTACAGGTACAAACTCTATCTCCACACCCTCTTGTTCAGCAATCTCTTCTGCTATGTCTAGGAAGCTGTGTGCTAGTCCTGCTCCGCAATTCCAGATTCCGGATCCTTTGACTGTTTTAATAAAATCAATATGCAGTCTACACACATCACCAACCCAAGTCCAATCGCGCTTGACATGTTCTGCTGTGTCCCATACAGTCAGCTTGCCTTCTTTACGAGCTTGTTCACGCCACTTCACAATGACATTGGCACGACGGCCTCTTAGATGCATGTACTTGCCATACACATTGAAGTAACGAAATCCCTGCACCATGATGTTTACGTCCTGTTGGAACACCCAACGATCAAACAAGTATTTGCTCCAGGCATATGGAGTTTGTGGCAAACAGGTAGCTGTCTCGGAGAAGTCCTTGGTATCACCATACACACTACTGGAACTGGCATATTGCAAGTTGACACCATGAGCATTGCACTCGGTAAACAACCACTGACTGAACTCCAAGTTTTGGCGCATTATGGCTTCCACATCTGTACAAGTCATGTCGGCTATGGCGCCCAGGTGTATGACCCAATCATATCCGCTGACATCCGGGCGGTGTGTGGGATGCCATTCGTACCCGTCGATCAGCCAGCCTTCCTCTTGATTGAGCCAAGCCAGCATGTTCTTTCCAATAAAGCCTTCGTGGCCAGTAACTAGTATTCGCATATGGATATTTACAATAAAACAACAGTGGTTGACACAAACCAGAAACCGCAGTATAATAGTGGCATGTTCAGATAATTGAGAAAGAAAATCATGCAGGCACTACTAGAAACCACTGACTGGCCCTATGCCAATCATATCTATCTTTTGGACGGTGACAAGCTGGTGGCCTACATCAAACACGGCACCACTGAACCGTTTTATTTCAAAAGTCCTATCAAAGGCTTTAGCAAAAGTAGGCGCACATTCAAACCAGTTGCATTGGATTTGTTTGACACATCTCGCCAGCAGGCCAACGACATGATTCGAGAAGTGTTGGGTAGCAAGGGCGACACTTATTTTGTAAATTTGGATGAACTCACTTGCACTTGTCCGGGCTACACATTCCGGGGCACTTGCAAACATGTAAAAGAATTGGAAACTGCATGACAGCACAGGAATTTGAAAACATCACTGAAGTATTAGATACCATTGTGGGTATCAACATCAATCATTGCTGTCACACAACATATGATCAGGGCATAGCCGAATGTGCCAAACAAAAGATTATACAAGGTGTTGCCAGCTATTATGGCATCACTTACAACACAACACCAAAAAGCACTGTGCTGTTTCCCGTAACTGTTAATACCAATGAAAACGTTCACGATAACTAGATTGGACCTTAGGCACAAGGGTGTTGATTATTTTAGTCATTATATCACACCCGTTTGGAGCACGACTCTAGCGGACAAACTCAGTTACTTTGAGTGGCGTAAATGGTGCTGGGGCACATGGGGTCCTGGCCTGGAGCGTGAGGTTATTCTGGAGTTTGGTAATGTGTTGGAGACAAGACCCAAATGGGCATGGCACTTGGACAAATATGGCCGGCGCCTGTATTTTGCCACAGAGAAAGAATTGAATTGGTTTTTGCTAACATGGAGCAGTGAATGAATATTATAAACATCCGCATCGAAATGGCCAACCCATTTGACCGTTGGGAATACTTTCGGAATCTTGGCTGTGTGTCTGGCCTGATCACCCAATACAAGGCTTGGGAACTGGAACACTCATTCTACACAGGACTTGCGGCTGACTTTGAGCTAAAATGGTCAAGACGTGTGGATCATGCTGGTGTTGAGTTTGGCATAGGATTGCTGGGCTACGGCATCAACTTTCGAGTTTATGATACTCGTCATTGGGACGACTATCACCAACAATGGGAAGTGTACAAGTTCGATGAGTACTTTGAAATTAACAGTTAGCCAATGGCAACGCATCCGTGAGGACCTACACACTGAACATCCAAAATCGGTATTCATGCTCAAAGGCAAAATGCGTAGTGTGCTGGGCTTTACCGTACGTGAACATCAAGAATGGGTAGACGATAAGGTATCAGATGATAGAGACGGGTTTGATTTGTTTTCAGTACAACAGGATGGTTGGTACAAGGGCAAGCGCCACGAAATCTCCATTCGTCTTGACTTCTACAACGACCGCAAGTATACTATGTTTCTACTCAAATATTCGGAATATCTAAATGGATGAAATAGAACACTTACGCACAGAAAACACACGACTCAAAGAGGAATTGAAACGCCTCTATGGAGTTGATAGGCCATTTATCTGTGGGTGGGCTGGTCAAGAGGGGCTCGATGGTATGAAAGAGTTTGTCTTAGTATGTCCGGCATATGGTGCAGACGGTTTTGCGTTGTATAAAAAGCACAAAGACTATTCTGCTCCAGGATATTGAAATGAATGAGAAACTAAAAAAATATAAAGATCGTGCTGGAGTATTTGACAATCCTGATCAAGAAGGATTGGACTTGTTTGCCGAGTTGATTGTTAAGGAATGTATGAATACTATTGATCCAAAAACTGGAAATAAGTGGATTAAAGACCAGTCACAGGAAGAATTCTGGAGGAATCATTCCGTGCATTTGATTAAACAACATTTTGGAATAAAATGAAAAATGTAGAAGTAGGGATGTTCAAACTTCCAGGTATTTTATTTGAGCGAGGAGAACTTACACCTGAATTGGAATTGGAAATGATTGCATGGGCCAAGGAAGAAGGTGTAGGCATGAGCATGACTGAGAACTTGTGGAGCTTCAAAAAGGAAGCGCATAGAGAGTGGTTCATTCTACGATGGATTGATTACTTGCAAAAGCCAACTAAAGAAAAAGATGTATGAGTAACTTAGCAGAATACTTTGAAAAGAACCGCCCTAAACCCAAATACAAGTTTGGGGATAGGGTAGAAGGTACTTATAAAGGTATACCTTTTGTAGGCTCAGCTTACACCGACAACATGCGTAATGAACTTGAAGGTCCTCGGGTATCCGTTCATTTGGACTTGCCAATGAAGATAGGCACCGAGTGGCACAACTACATTCGTATCACGTATAAAGATATAAAAGGATTTAGAACATGATCAAAGGAATAATGGGCACCACGGGCATTACAGTAAGCGGAGGTAATACCAGCTTGCCATACATCGGCTCCAATGTGGCTAACCCTATACAGGGTATGATACGTATCAACAACACTGACTTTGAAGTGTTCAATGGCACTGGCTGGCAATCGTTACCCAGCAGTTATGCCACGGTGACTTTGGATCAAGATATACTAGACATCATCCAGTGGGCACGTACACAGCGACAGCTGGAACAAAACCGTGCTACCCTAATTGAAAACAACCCCGCACTGGAAAAAGCATATAAAGCCATACTACGTGCTGAGCAAAACTTTGACATACTGGCCAAGTTTGTTGAAAACGATGAACCCGGAATAGTTGCGGGCTACAACTTTAATACACCATGATTATCTTTATACCAGTACTAGTTATTTGCCTGAACGGCACCTGTGAGTTCATGCAGGCCAAAACATATTATTCCAGTGATGCCCAATGCAGAGCTGTGTTGGATGTTCAAAAGAAACACATGATAGAATTGGCAGAAAAAGGCAACAGCAAGATCGAACACATTGAGGGCACTTGCATTGATGCTGATGTTAATACTAGATCAAAGACAGAGAAGGACGTATGATAATTTATTTAGACATGGATGATGTGGTAGCTGACTGGATACCAGCGGCACGTGCCATTGTGAACAGAGACTGGACCTATGGCAGTGAACGTGTGAGTGATGAGGATTGGAACAAGGTCAAAGCCAAGAAGAGATTCTATCGTGACCTGCCACTCAAAACAGGCGCTCATGAACTTGTGGCCTATTGTAGAGATGCGGTGGTGCAAGGACTAGCGACTGATTTGTTCTTTTTAACAGCACTGCCACATGGCAACGATGTGCCGTTTGCCGTGTATGACAAAGTGCATTGGGCAGAAAGGTACTTTCCAGGCATACCCATGCTGATAGGACCATACAGCGGAGACAAGTGGCAACATTGCACACCCGGAGACATATTGATCGATGACCGTGTGAGCAACTGCACGGAGTGGCGCAGTGCAGGCGGATTGAGTCACATATACAAAACTTGGGAAGAGTGTGAGCCGTGGCTAGAACAGATACTTAATCACCCAAACGTGCGATAGCTTATGGGACAACTGTACGAATACGATGATCTAGAACAAGAAATTATCAATAAGGCAGGCAATAAGATGGCTCGCGAGATTGACCGTGAAGTGCTTTGGGGCATGTTGCAAGGCCTTGGCTGGACTCGTGTTATGTTACCCACACTGGTAGACAATCATCATGCTGTTGATATTACCTACTGGCTGTCACTGAACACTAAGAAGGCTTATGAACGAAACGGGCGTGACTTCTTATTTGAAAGTGAGAAAGATGCCAATTGGTTTCGACTGCGTTGGGGGTCAGTATGATACCTGCACAAGCTGAATTGAACCGCACATACGATGTGGTTGAAGTAGATCGTATTACTACTGAGTTGGTTGAGTTTTTAAACAGCAGTTTTGGACCTCCAGGGCCGCGCTGGTGGATCAGCAGTTACAAGATATACTTTAGAGACCCTAAAGACTACACATGGTTTGAATTGGCAACATGACATGGCAATAACACACGAACGAGAAGAAATGCAATTGGCTATGCAACTTAAACAGGAAGGTTGGATACATGATATAACTGATCTATCAGTTCGAGAATGCCAAGAGCGTGCCAATTGGTGTAGAGATGCCTTTGGTCCTAGATATTCACAACTGTATCCCAATGCATGGGCTGGCAAATGGTTTGGTGCTGAACTACCATTCCAATCAGGAGGAGTAACACCCAATAGACAGTTTGTGTTCATGTTCAGAGATGACAGGCTGTACACCATGTACAGGATGATGTGGCCCAATTGAACTGTACTGTACTACCATTACCAAACGGAGACTTTGTTACGTCAGAGTATATTGAGCGGCATGGTCCACTAACAGTAGTGGTACACAACTTTAGAATGGGTGATGTGGAAGACCCGGACTTGTATGCCGCGGAACCGTTATACCAATGGCAAAACAGTGAAATGGGCGCCTGGGTGATGTCCAATGCTATCCAAACTCCCAGCTGGCATAGGCATATTGATCCGAATAGTTTTGGTTGGGCTTATTCAATCCAAGCTGAACTATCGCCAAAAAACTATACCTATTGGTGGATGAAATGGGGTCATACTATTGACGTAAAGGGCAAGTGATAGTATAATTAATACATCTTAAACAACATTGGATGTGTCATGGCAGGCTGGAATACAATTCAAAGAATTCGAAATATTGAAGAGCAAGTTGACAAACTGGGTTTCAAATTCAGCAAGAGCAAACACAGTGCCTGGAGTGAAGATCATGGCGCACTCAGTCTTGTACCAAAAGATCATGAAGCATTACCAATATACAGTCGCGATGCTGAACTATTTGTGGGCAGTCTGGAACGACTGGAAGATTGGATGTCTGGTGTGCGTTGGGCACGTGAATACGACATGATGCTGAAGTTGAGCGATGAAAAGAAACGTACTGCCGCAGAACAAAAAGAAAAGAATCGTATACTGATGCGTACAATCAAAGAAGGCAAACAGGTAGAAGGAATTGAAAAATGATCAGTGCAGATGACATGAGTCGCTGTTGGTGTGGGCGTAGCAAGACTGGCCTGTGTGATGGCAGTCACACTTTCACCGACGATCAGTGGGCTGAAATCAATTACGAATACAAACCAAAAGACAAGGGCAACCTGCCCTCAGATTCGTGGCTGGACAAATCAGATGACTATTGGAACAAGGATATCAAATGATTCACTTAAATACATTTGAATTAGACAAGATCAAAAAGATTTGTGAGGAGGTAGGTACTGAGTACTTTACTCTAGAGCAGTCTAAAGAGAGTGGTATAGGAACTGTTCTAACTTTGACTTACGACACTGAAGTAGCAGGCTATTCTGCCAAGATGAGTATCGAAGTGCGTGGCGTGGAGAGTTGGTAATGGACAAACCCATCATACCCAATAAATATCTGTACACCATCCAGTGGACACAACCTTATGCAACAACCTATCAAATGCCACACTTGCAACGACTGCAACGGGCCATTGAACAGTCAATCGAAGACCAATTGGAGCGCAAGGAGTGGCCACAAGCACGTGAAATTATCCAAAGGATACAGCAACTATGAATATTCTGATAGAAGGTTTGGTTTTTATACTGATAGGCGCTTTGTTGGCCTATATCATAAGCAAAGTTATTGATGTTTTAAATGGAGATGAATAATGCAGATAAGAGCAACTGAAGATCCCAAAGAGTTTAGCAAATGTGGTTGTGGGCGCAGTCCCACTGGCAAATGCTGTGGATGGCATGGACTCACTGAAGAAATGTACGCACATCAAAAGATGCTGTGGATGGAGGATCAACTGCGCAGAGATGCTGAACTGGAAGAATACATGAAGCAGGCGCAGGAAACATGGCAGGACAGTTGTACCACACCACGAGGCACTAAATAACATCATGGACATTATACAATTCCTAACTGACAACATTTGGATTACCTATTTGGTCCTGGTGTTTGTGGCATTTCGAGTGGGCTGGAGCATGCATGAAGTGTACTTTATCAGCATGCTACACCGGCATCCAGAACGATTTGAAATGGCTATCAAGGTGGCCAAGGCCGTTCAATCCGAGGATCCTATTCAACAGCGTGAACTGCTGGCTGATCTCGAAAACGAGCACAAGGAACTTCATGCTGAAATCATCAGCACCTTGATTGGTGACGATGATGCCATTCCCCTGGAACTGGAAGAAGTGAACGGGCAAGTGTTTGCTTATAACAAATTGACTGGTGAGTTTTTGGCACAGGCCACTACCAAACGCTTGGCCGCATTGGGCGCAAGTGCTCGTTTTCCCGGCAAGAAGTTTTGGCATCCTGAAGTGAATCAAGACAGTCAAACTGCTTGAATTGTGCCACTAGTTGCGTTATACTGTATCTAGCTGATAGATTTCAGCATAATCTAAAAGGAAACAACATGAAATATTTCAATCCAGAAACTAAAACTTACAAGGTGTTCAACGCACTTTACAATGGCGAGTCATTGACCGCCGCTCAAGCTTCACATCGTTTTGGTGTCAAGAACTTGTCAGCAGAAGCCAGCCGCATTCGTGCAAATGGTTACGCTGTTTACACCAACAGCCGTATAGCTGGCAATGGTGTTCAGGTAACTGAGTATGTGATGGGCAAGCCAAGCCGTGAAATCGTAGCACTGGGCTACAAAGCCAAGGCATTAGGCATCACTCTTTAATTAGAGACCCAAGTAGGAAAGCCCACTTAGGTGGGTTTTTTTACGACTATCTAGGATATAGTTCTGGATGAAGTCTAGGATTTGGATTGGCTGGAGTATCCATACCTGTTTGTGCCTGACGCATATTTTGGGTAGCTTGTTTTCCTGTTAATCTTCCTTCAGGTCGTACAAACTGTTCTGGGTGTTCGTAGGCATATCTCACTATAAAGTCTATGCTGGCGCCGATCAAGAAACCGTGGATAGTTTTTCTAGGAATTAGATAACCGGCACCAGCTAGTATCGAGATCACAGCGCCGCCGGTATCACCGTTATTATAACGGTTGAGTGCATCATCTACGGCATTTACGGCACCAATCCAAGGTGTGGCTTTATCCACAGCGAGTTTGGCAAGTCCTCCCACAGCTTTATACTGATTCCACATGTTACTCAATGGAGACGTGGCAGGCAATGTTGCTTCTTCGTTTGTTATTTCTTTTATTCTCATAATTTTGCTAGCCTTAATATATGTTCTAAACTTTCCTGCTGTGGGTAAAGTTCTGGATGTAATACAGGGCTTGGATTACCTGGAGTGTCCATAGTTCTAATTGCATTGCGAGCATTGGCCGCACCTTGCTTGCCTGTTAGTCTTATTGAACCTTCAGTAAACTTGTCTTTCAATTCAGTGTATATCTTGTTGTACAAAAATTCCACTCGCTGTTTGGTACCTTCGGGGTCTTGTACAGCATCTGCTTCAACTGTGACTTTGCGGCCACCTTCATCTGTGTACTCCTCCGAATATATTTCTCTCGCCGCCTGATATGCTGTAGCAGGAATTGCTGTGGCCACACTGCCCAGGCCTGCTGTGAGTTCTAATCCGGCACCCAACACATCTCTCTGAATTAACGAGTTTATGGCAAATGCCACACCAATTACTGCGCCTGCATAAGGAATACTCTTGAGAGCTCCTTTGAGTGCCAATTCGGGCAATCGTTTGGCGATAGTCGCTGTTAACTGTTGTTCACTCATTGTGGCCACTCGTTTGAGTGCGGCCTTGGCGGCCAACTTGTCAGCGGCCTGTGCTATGGTATAGCGACTGGTTTCTTTCATAAACTTTTGCCAAAGTTGTTGAGGATCACCTTTAAGTAAGCCCAAATCATTGGCATCATATAGGAGATTAAACTGGAGAACTGCTACTCTAGTAGATTTTTTATTCAAAGGTTGTCCTAGAATTGTTAATTCACTAGCGCCACCGCCTGTCATCTTAATTTTATTGGCCAGCTCGTTCAATGCGGCATTGGCTTGGTCGCCGTATTGCTGTCGCAAAGTGCTGCCTAATGAATAGGCAAACGCATCAAACTCCAGCTTATCCATTCTGTAGCGCATTAGCCACTTGTCTTCGGATGGCATTCTATCAAAGACACTCTTGGCAATTGGCCTTCTTATTTCTGTTTCGGGTTTGAGATAACTACTGCCGCGTTCAAATCGTGTCTGTTCAGGAGATCGTCCTGCCGCAGTTGCTATGGTACTAGCCAATTCATAACCCATCGTCTTTAGAGTTCCTGGCTCAATAAATCCCTTTTTCAGTTGACTATTGAATTGGTTCACATGACTCATTTCATGCCCAATTGTAGATTCTATGGCATTTTTCAATTGATCCCAATGTGGCAGTTGCTGGCCGAGATCGCTGAGATGGAGATTGACCGTGACTCCTAACTGCCAGCACTGTGTTTGCCTGTTCCAAAAACTCTTGACCACATCCAAAAATTTACCGGAATCTATTTTCATTGCCGCACCCATTGTGCCAGGATCGGGCGCATTGATTATGCCAAATCTAACTGGTTTTTCCAGTGTGGCGGCCCAAGATTTTATTTGAGGATCTTGTTCTAAATACTTCATGGTATAGCCAATAATACTACTGTGCGGATCTGCGGGTGGAGATCCGTGACTAACGTAATTAATAGCATTATCTACAGCTTGAGAAACTGCTTGGGGAAGCCAGTCCCATTCTGTTAGTCTTTCCAATATGATCTCTTTAAATCGCATTAGATATTTATTTCAATACTGTTGATCTATTTGATTAAATCAGCTAAAATACTATATGATTGATACAATATTTAGACCCACCTTGGAATGGATCAGAGATGACTTCAAAGGCCATCCGTTTCGTTTTTTCATAGAGCTGTTGGCATGGGCAGTGAGCGTGGGGTGCAGTATAACCATGGCCATCACAGTGCCTAATCCTCCTCTTATCGTACTATATCCTATCTGGATTAGTGGCTGTGGCATGTATGCATGGGCATCGTGGACTAGAAAAAGTTTTGGCATGCTGGCCAACTACATACTATTGGTCAGTATTGATACCGTAGGTTTAATAAGGATGATGGCTTGACACAATATCACATGATGCCCAATGCGGGCTATATCGAGCATGAGCTCACTGAAAAACAACTTAGGCAAGTATGGACCGATGTCGAGTCTATACAAGCAGACTTCAGCAAGGCCACTAGACATCAAAGCGAAGTGGTGGGCAACATGGCACACACGTACCTGCTGAGTGAAAAGACTCGCTTGCACCTGGAGTATCTGCTCACACCCTTGGCACGCAAACTACACGATGGCTTTCCCCTGTTTGCTCGTGATCTTACCCTAGCACCTTGTTGGGTTAACTTTCAACAAAAGTATGAGTTCCAACCCATACATCATCACGCAGGTGAGCTCAGCTTTGTCATATGGTTAAAGATACCCTATACCCGTGAAGAAGAGCTGGCAGCCAACCCTGGCAAGTATGCCAACAAGGCTGTAAGCGGAGAGTTTGAGTTTACCTATACAGACATCCTGGGTGGACTTACCCAAAAGCAATTGGGTGTGGAACGAGGGTGGGAAGGACGTATGCTCCTATTCCCAGCTAGGCTAAACCATCAGGTATACCCATTCTTCAGCACGGATGAATATCGTATCAGTGTAAGCGGTAATTTTGTTGCGAGGCCCCCACGTGCAAGAAAATGATGATGAAAGCCCACGCTTGATTGAGTTGGGTGACAGAGTGGATGAGTTGATCCTGGAATATACCGATGATCTGGAAGCCTATGAAGTAGCGGGCATGATGTTGGGCCGTGTTATAGCCCTCATGACCATGGAGCCTGACATTGGCAAGCACATGCTGAAATACACATGGGAACAGTTGGACATAATTGAGCAAGCACGTCCTGGAGATTGGATATGACAGTCTCAGTAGGTAGCCGTTGGGCAGGAACTGCTAGAGAAGAATTTACGATCAAGGCCGTATGGAACCCTAATGAAGAACAGGATCCTTGGGTCAAGTATACAAGACAAGATGGTAAGGAATACACCTGTAGACTGGAAGCATTTGCCTCTAGATTTACACCCCTACCAAACCCAGCCTAGCTTGCCAAGCACCCACACTGGCCAGGGTCACGGGATGGTCATGTTCTCTATGCACAGCAAACACCTGTATCTCAGGATCCTGTTCAATGGACTTGATCTTTTCGTCATCTAACTCCCAAAAAGGCCCCCAAACTGTAAAGTGTACGGGTTCTAGTCTATAGGGCCCTGGGTCGCTGAAAAACGCATACAGTATAAACTCTGACGGAAATGGAAAACGAAACAAGTCATCTATGTTAACACGCTGGCATAGGTCAGCCACCCGATCTGTGCGTAGTATAAATGGAGTAATTGGACTGAATGTAGTCTTGGGCATGGGCAAGCCTAGAGTTTGACTACAATGCACACCCCATTGCCAAAAGCAGTCTAGGCTATAGTCTTCCACAGAGGGTTTGAATTCAAGTATAACACCACAGCCATCAAACATGGGCCATAGTTCAGGGTCTGTCTCACGGGCGATCCAGTTCTTTGAATCTAACACTAGATAACGATCCGTTTTGATCAGCCGATGTATCCACAGCTTCAAACACTGTTGACGTATCCAACCCTGCCCATTGCCCCATTTGTTATCGGGCATGACGTAGCCCCGTAAGAACTCAGGATGATCATGTATAATGACTAGCTTATGACGAGTATAAATGGGCTCTAATGCTAGTCGCCATTGCTGGATGTTAAAACGATCCTCAATGATGATGTAGTGTGTACAGGGTTCAAGAATGAATTGGTTTAAGCTACGTGACTGTATGAGTTGTTGCTCAAATTCACGAGTGTATGTAACGGTAACAATGTCCATGATGATATTTACCCACTCGAAGAGTCGGCGCAAATTTTTAACTAGCGAAGCTACAGCGGAAAATTTTTGAGCTGATATGTTCGGCCAATTGCTAACGAGACGTTAGCAAATAGCCTTAAAAGTCGCTACGCTCTGCTTGACAATAAGTACTGAGTCATGTATAATAACTGTATGTTTAACCGTTTGAAAGAGTTTGTACGCAAGTGGCGAGCTTACCAAAAAAGTTTCCCAAACGATACTGGCTTCAATTAGCCGTAGTCACTGTATGCCTACAAGGTTGTGCTGTGCCCGTGGGCCAAATGGTGTACAACGGTGTGAGTGCAGTAAGCGTAGTGACTACGGGCAAAGGCTTACCAGAACACGGTGCCTCAGCGGCCACGGGTGCTGATTGTAGCATCTACAATTGGTTGTTTCGGGATAAGGACTATATATGCGAAGAACAAGACTACTCTAAAACATATAATCGCAATGCATTTTAAACCCTCACATACACATCTACCACTTTGGGAACTACGTGCTTGGTATCATGAGCTTTGGCCCATGCAGAGATGGCTAGTGAATACGGGCGTGGTGATTGTGGCGTTCATACTGGCCGGTGTAGCGTTCAAAGAACCCAGAATGCCCAATGTGCAGGCCAAAACTGATTGGATTGAGGATATGCGTAGTGATAGATATGAAACATATGAACCAGACCCATATGAGCTGGCACAGAGAGCACAGCAACAACGGGATATCACACCACCCAAACGGTATGAACGCTATGTGGATAACACCCGCAATCAAACCAATAAACATCGCAAACTGAAACATAAATACAAAAACAAGAAGGATACCAAACATGTTAAACAGTCTAGGACAACCCATTAGATATCAAGTGACAGCTCGTAGCATACAGGCCAATACCACCATGCAGGAGATCGACTTGACTGAAGATGTCAGCACCAATGCGCAATACGCACAGCAACGTGCTGACTCATATGCCACAAGGCTCAATGCTCAACGACAGTTACAGTGTGAGGATTGGGTGGGACAGATCATACCCATTACACATCCTGGAGCATGATTCACCGCTGGTACTTCGTACTGCGCTCGGACCGGCACCATTAGGACTTCGTCAAAAGCACACTGGATCGTGTGCTTTTTTTTGATTGAAAACACCCAGTGCGCATGGCCCCTAGCGCGATCTATCTTGACACTCATACAAAAGACCCCGCTGTACGTATATAAGGAAACTGCATTGATATATTCGAATCGTACTAGATCCTTGAACTACGTATAGATACAGTATAGCAGAGGGTGTATGAGGGTTGCAAGCGGAATGGTGAGATAAGTGGGATTATGTGGCACAACGCATGGCAATAGGCCCCGCTGTACGTGTGTAGAGTAACCATTATAGTATAGCCTCTCTGCCTCACGGTTCTGAATTTTGTCTGCACCGTATATTCACGGCCCCTGGCACGGTTCTGATTCTGAACCCGGATTCTGTCACACTTTATCACACTTTATCACACTTTTTGACTGTTTTTGGCCGGTCTTTTTGCACTTTTGTCAAGATAGATGTGGCTTTTTCACACTTTGTTACACTTGACATCCTGCCCTTATACTACTAGTATGGAGACCCCGCTGTACACACCCTGGCCTCCAGCGTGTAGGACCATATGGCCACCATAACACTACTATACGCACATGATAGGGGTTCGAGCGGTAGCTTATACTGGTCATTTGACATCTCCTGCATATATACTATATAAAGGGATGAAGTCATGAGCAATCTACGCTGTCATATCAAGTTACCACAACATGCCGCGCTTATATGCGTGGATGATGACTATATACGTGTGTTCAAGTATGATGATGTGTGCTGTGAATATGATATCTTTACTACAGAGGAATCATTCGACGCTAGCGACTGGATCTGCAAATGCCCCACTCAAAGTGCTTGGCGTGTGAATGTCACGGAAACATAGCAGTTGACTCCTTACTAGTTGTCTAGTATAATACTAGCTTGTCCACACTAAGGAAGCCGGCATGAGCAACTATAATCCCCAAGACGACTTAGCATTAGAAGACCTAGCCTATCGCAAGCAGATGGCTGTGGCTACACTCACGGACGCCGTCAATCAAATTTACAACATCGAGGGCGACCGCTGGCAATTGGCTTCGGATGTGCTAGAAGGCGTTTTATCCAATCTTAAAATAGAAACCTGACGGAATGGTCGGGTATTATTTTGAGTTGACATTTCGGGCTAAGGGCAGTATAATTAACACTTACACACACTAGGAGCCCTAATGTTTACAGATTGTCTAGCCCGCGCCAAATTACGCTACAATAAAAAACTCAAAACTTATAAACTGTTAGTAGCATTTATTAACGACGGAGCCTCTATTACACAGCGTAACAGCGCATTTGTAAGCGGAGATTTGTCAGCAGAAACTATTACAACAGATTTGCCGCGTGTCTTGCTAACAGCACAGCAAACCCTGCGCACAAACAACATACAAATGTCCGAGTAAATTAGTAAACTAATACATAGCGCATTTTGACACTTTAGCCAAAGTGTGCTATAATTAGTTTTTTAAGTAGGAGCGAAAATGAGTTGGAACAGTTTTATTAAGCAAGTAGCAGAAGACAAAGCAAATGCACTAGTATTTGGCGGGGGTACCCGCATCTCCGGGCCCGCGCAACATGCGTATATAAAATATGGCAAGGGGCTACGTGCATTGCATAACGCAATAGACCGAGCCATGCCCGCCGCTATTGCACGAGCACGAGCACAAAAAAATGCAACGTATATTGCCTATTTGGAAAAGCAGGGCTATACAGTGCTAACACGTACAGAGACAGCGGAACTAGAGACCCTGCCCGCATAAGGGTCATTTGACAATTTTGCCAAAATGCAGTATAATTAACACTTAGCAACAAAGGAAACACTATGTACAAAGTAACAGCAACACTAAACACAAACGGCAACGGCTATTGGAGCAACAAAGCTAAAGCAGTAGAGATTACGGGCTTGCAACTTGCATACACAAACGACGAGCTGGACTTTGGAGAGTTGCGTGTATTTTTTAATACAGCTACATGGGACACGTACAAAGACGGTCTAGTATACACAGACAAGCAGTTTATGAGAGAGCTTAAAGAGTTGCTTACGGACTTGGGCTTTGACGCTAGCGACGTTAGCTACAGCGAGCAAGGCATGCAAGGGGACACATACGTTAGCTGTGACGTTGGCGAGTGCTTTATTAATACGTTTATGCAAAACGCATAACCCTACAGCCC
>Ga0114959_10001761_pt1 | contig 18519 bp, 4 predicted proteins | sample C_130625_EF_Meta_FD_87317 | JGI IMG/M metagenome (GOLD analysis project Ga0114959, IMG submission 87317) | Freshwater microbial communities from Lake Croche, Canada to study carbon cycling - C_130625_EF_MetaG | ecosystem: Environmental > Aquatic > Freshwater > Lake | place: Lake Croche, Canada...
AGCGGTACCCGTGTTAGTATGCATCCTGGGCAGTTTGTTGTGCTGGCTAGCATTAACGAAGGTATCGTTGGACGATCAATAGAGGAATTTGAATATCATGCAGATATGGCACGATGGATGGGTTACGGGAAAACTTTCCAAGACTTTAAAATTAATGTCCACATATCGGGTAAACAAGGTCCCGAAGGTATTAGAAATGCCTACAAAAGACTTACCCCCGAAGCCCGCAGTTGTATTACAATTGAAAACGAAGAAAACTCTTGGGGGTTAAATGACTGTTTATCTATTAGCGATATCGTTCCTATTGTGCTTGACGTACACCACCATTGGATTCGCGAAGGGGAGTATATCCTTCCGACAGACGATCGTGTTAAGCGTGTCGTTGATAGTTGGCGTGGTGTGCGCCCTACTTGTCATTATTCAGTATCTCGTGAAGATTATCTTGTGGAGCATGACCGACTTACCGCACCTGTTCATGCCCAACTCCTTCTAGATGGGTATAAGAAACAAAAGCTGAGGGCGCATAGTGACTTTTATTGGAATCAAAAAACAAACGAATGGGCAATAACTTTTCTAAACCAGTTCGACATAATGTGCGAAAGCAAGGGAAAAAACCTAGCCAGCATGGAACTGTACAAAAGCTCTCTAGAGAGCAATTAATTTTCAGGATAGAAACACTCAGGGAAGAGTTAGAAGAAAATCCTAACCTCGACGAAAAACGAAGGGTTAGGATTCAAGAAGATATGGCTAATTATTCTAGCCAACTATCTAAGTTTTAATTACTCTGCTTTAGGCTTTTTAGGAGCACGTGGCTTCTTGGCCGCTGGTGCTTTCTTAGCCTTAACTGGCTTAGCTTCAACAACTGGTTCTACGACAGGAGTAACTTCAACAACTGGTGCTGGAGTTTCAACTTTGTAAGGTACTTCTGCTACTACTTCAGCCGGTTTGCCTGTGAAGAATTCTTTAATTTTTTTGAACATTTTAAGTTCCTCCTTATGGTTTTATTTATACACTAAATATAGGTATGTATAACTTTATTCGTCATATTAGTCTTAACGAAGGAAAAACTCCTAAGACCTTAGAGCAAACGCCATTACCCTATAATCGTAGCGATCTAGAACCAAGTATCAGTGAAGATACAATTGACTATCACTATGGCAAACTATACAAGGCGTATGTTACCCGTTTCAACAACGGAGAAGGCGATGCAGACTTCAATGAAGCGGGTGCGTTTTTGCATGATATTTTGTTCCGACAATACCAAAAACCCAGCACAAATAACGTACCCACTGCTATATCTGAAAACTTTATCAATAAACATTTTAAATCATTTGATCGTTTTAAAGATTCTTTTGAAAAAGAAGCTATGAAAATACAGGGCAGTGGTTGGGTCTATCTAGCTCGAGATGGCAGTATTAAAACAATTAAGAACCATCAAATTAAAATGGATATCGTGTTATTAGTCGACTGGTGGGAACATGCCTGGGCTCTTGACTATCAAGCAGATAAGAAAAAATATCTAGCTAATCAATGGAAAATTATCAACTGGAACCTAATAGGATCTAGAGTTGGTCGATTGTCTTAAGACTACTTACTGGCAAATCCCAAATATGCCTTGCTTCGACACCCTTTTCCTGGGCAAATTTTTTACTGTCACAATTACTACAAACGTGATAAAAATTATTGCTTAGTCTTTTTGGATCCATTGATCCTCTATCTCGATAAATTACCTCTCCACAGTTGTCACATTTTAATACAACTACAGTTTTTTTCCGACTATAGGTGTGTACCTTACCACGTTTGCTGGTTCGTACAAAGTGACTTTCTCTAAATTCAGTGCCTAAGAACATACTATTATTTACATTAAGATTATAGAATCCATTTGATAAATATGAGTATCGAACTGAAATATGTTCATCTATGGGGTTAATAAATGTCAAAACAACACATCGACATCGGTATTCAAGGCAATGACGGAACAGGTGATAGTATCCGTGATTCATTTCGTAAAGTTAATGATAATTTTACAGAATTATATTCTATATTCGGATTATCAGGAACCATTGGTTTTACAGCACTATCTGATGCTCCTAGGTCGTATGGACTGAATCAAATCATTATGTCCAGCAACGATGGTAGTAAACTAACTGCTAGAAATATCGTTGAAGGAACTAATATTTCAATTTCAAAGTCAAGTAACGACTCAATTACTATTAGTTCTTTAGCAGGTAAGTTACATAACGATGACTCTCCATATCTTATTGCTCCATTTGACGCTAATAATAAAGCAATTGGTAATGTACCGGACCCTAGTCAACTTTATCTAGATCAATTTAATTCATTATATCCAACTAATACTACTACTCTAGCCAAGTTAGCAGTTAATAAAGGATATGTTGATTCTAACTTTGTTGCAGGAACAACTACTACCGCAGTAGATGCAAACGGATTGACTGATACTGGCTACCATATAGCTTTACCAGTAAAAAGTAGAACACAACCAACTACTCCGCCATTTGAAGATAAAGACTATAACAGTAGTTTAAGTGGTAACTATTTGTCTACTGAAATTATGCAACGTAAAGACGTAGTATACCGCGGTGGCGATACTATGACTGGTCCGTTAACCCTCAGCGACCACCCTGCTCCATTAGAAGGTGCAGGTACTCCTAATACCAGCAGTGATTTACAGGCTGCAACTAAATTTTATGTAGATAACAATGTATTTTCTAGTAGTGTAAACCTTTACGTGTCTACAAGCGGAGACGATTTGCAAACTAAATCTCCTCCTGGACGTGAAGGCAGATTTTGGCAATATGCATACCGAACTGTTGGTGCCGCTGCCGCCGCTGCCGAAAATCTTATTAGTCTAGCTGGGCAAGAACCTGGACCATACAGACAAAGACTTACATATTCTATTGGTGTAGACCAATATTTTAGTACAGTTCAAAATACACAAGTCATAAATGGAAATGTCTCAGTTACAGGATACTTAGATGCCTACAACTTACTATTAGTTAATAAACCGTTTATTCAATCAGAAACAATTGCATATATTAACAGTAAGTATGTTAACACTTATACCTATAATAGACTGCAAAAGAAAACAGAAATAGCCACACTTTTATCAGCTATTGGCACTGATTTAGTTTTAGGATCTACATATAATGTTTCTCAACTTGCCGGTAGATATTTAAATAACGCCGATTTAGGAGCAACACTTTCTCAAACACTTGCAGGTATTAACTATGCAAGAGACCAAGTTCTTCAATTTTCTTATAACAATACACAATTAAAATCATACATTGATCAAGTAATTACTGCCATAACATATGATTTAGTATTTCAATCTAATTTTCAAAGTATGCTTGCGGGCATGGCCTTTAGCCGAGCTGGCACAAATGTAAGCAATTTTGAAATAATTCCTACTCTAAATTATGTTAAAACACAAATATTGACTCTTGGCTCAGTATCAACATCACCATCAGTTAGTTCATTTATTTCTGGTAGTTTTGATGTTATAACATCTATAATTGGTACAGGTGTAATACCAACTATTAGCTTACCAACCCCTGCAACTACAATTTCATTTACTGCTAATTTTTCAGGAAGTACAGGATTTACCTATATTAGTGGAACCGTACCAAGAATTGGTATGGTATTAAGCGGAAACGCTATTACAAATGCTAATACATATATTGTATCCGGAGATGGTACTAATTTTACATTAAACCGATCAGTATCTTTTGGGTCTAGCATAACAGTTAGTGCTTCTGCAAACTCACAAAATAATGCAAGAGATCTATTACTAGGAAATATTAATTTTATTCAATCAGAAGTTATATCTTATCTTTCTGCAAATTACCCAACATTTACGTATAATAAAAATACTAAAAAACAAAACATTAAACTTATTTTAGAAGCACTGGCTTTTGATATAACTTACGGTGGAAATACACAAAGTTTATATGCCGCGCAGCAATATTGGAACGGCGATCAAAGAACTATTGCTGATTATGAAGTAGCTCCTACGTTAGCGTCAATTACTTATATTAACACTCTAGCACAATCTGTTATCTTAAATGCAACTCCTGCAATAGTTTATCAAACAACTGTACCTCAATTCCGAAATGAAACACTAAACGGTGTAATGACTTGGGTCAGTGCATCATTGACCAGTAACACTACTACAATTTACAATTATGTAAACACGCAGGCAGCATCTTCAACAATAACCCCAGACTTAACTGAAATTAGTGATGTACTAACTACAGCAAGAACTGATGTACTTGCTGGAAATACTGGAAGTAATTCTTATAGAAATAAAGCGGCTACATATATTGAAACGCATTATCCATTAATTACTAGTGAATTTGCATTAAGCAAAATTACATCATTAACTTCAGTTGTTACTTCGGCACTAACATACGGTGAAAACTCATTATCTGAACATATTTCAACTACTGGAATTAGTGCTAACGGTACTCGTATTACTATTACATTTGCTACTAGAGGGGCAATCCCATATGTTACAGGACAAACTATAGTTCTTAATGGAGTTAAACCTGCAGGCTACAATGGAATTTATACTGTTTATAGTTGTAGCCTTACCCAAGTTGTTGTTACAAGTACTATATCATTAGGATCACAAACACAAGCAGGTACTGTAAATCTAGTACCTACTTATGCAAATCCTACTGGATTGACAAGTGCCTTTTATCACGGAAGAGATGCTATTTTAGCAAACATTGACTTTATAACTCAAGAAGCTACTAACTGGATTGCTTCGCAAGTTGCCGCAAATCAAAGTCCGTTCAGTAATACATTTAACTATTACGGTGATACATTAGGTCAATATAAAACTCAAAGAAATTTAAAATATATTTTAGAAGCAATTTGCTATGACTTAACATACGCACTTGGTGCTCAAAATACTAATCCAGTCAACGTTGCTACAATAAATGCATCAAATTTATTTGCAAATATAACAGCAACATACTTAACTCCTTCTCAGGCGGCTAGAACTATTGAGCGTGTAAGAAGTGTTGCAAACAATGTAGCACAAAACGCTGTAGTAATCCCAAGTAATGCGCTTACTGCATTAAACATTAGCGGTAGTGGAACGTATGTTAGTATTACATTTAGTACTCAATTAACTGCACCTTATAAAACAGGTGACACTATTGTAGTTGCTAATTGCTCTCCTAGTTCATATAATGGAACTTGGGTAGTGTATGATTGCAGTACTACTGTTGTAAGATTCCAATCTGCTGTAACTGATTCTCCAATAAGTCAATATGGAGTAGTATATAAAACTAATCAAATTAGAAACAGCTCATGGTCCGATGGATTAGGTGCTGGGGACAGAATTAATAGTTTGTTATCTACAGCATCTCTAATAGTTGAGACTCAAAGTGTAGTAACTCCAATATCTCCAGTAATTTCTAATACTGTTTATAGTTCCGAATTAATTAATGTTAATAGTGTAATATCAAATAATAGTCCAACTATACAAACTAGTGTTGTTAATTATTTAGATACAACATTTAAAGGCAATTTTACATACAACGAAGCAACGTTGTATAAAGATATTGGAAATATTGTTGACGGAATGGCCATTGACATTATTACCGGTGGTACATGGCAAAGTGTCTATGCAGGCAAGAGTTATTATAGTAATGCTACAAGCCGAGCAATTACAATTGGTTCTCAATTAACTCAAACTCTTGATGCTATTAATTATGCTAAAACTCTTGGATTACAAACTTTAAATCAAGTAGTCTCAACTAATTATCAATCGTCAGTTCCTCAATATACAGGAACACTGTCAATTTTAAACATAACAGGGGATGGTGTTACTGCTACTATTACATTCGTTACACAAAATATATCTCCACATGCTATTGGAGATAGTATTACTGTAGCAGGTGTAGTGTCAACTACTCCCGGTACTGGTTCATATAATGGAACATTTACAGTAACAGGAGTAACAACTTCATCTGTATCATTCACAAGTGCAACTAATGCAACTTATCTGTCTGGCGGAACTGTTACTAAATCATGGTTGAGTGCCGTGGCTGCAAGAGATACCTTCAGCTATAATATGGATACTATAATATCTATTATTAAGAACGGCATTGGTGTTGCCCCTACTCCAACATTTGGAACTGGGTTGTGGGTTATTACATTTAATAATGGTGGTGCGAACGGATCAGTTGATCAAGGATCAGCTAACAATAATGATATTATTCCTGCTAAAGTATTAGTTGGTCTTGGAAATCCTGATACTAATATTACTGCCTCTGGTGCATACGGAAGTATTGTAAAATATATTAGAGCAAGTTCTCCAACAACAGATACTATTCAACTTAGATTAACACGACCAGGTTTTTATAAATTAGGTGAACAGTTAGAATTTGGTGAAACAATTAGAGATCTAAACATAACAATTTTTGTTGAAAGCGGTATCTATTACGAAGATTATCCAATTCGTTTATCGGCTAATGTGTCAATTAAAGGCGACGAATTCCGTCGAACAATTATTCGACCACTTAATCGAGTTAGTCAAAGCATTTGGAGGAAAGTATTCTTCTATAGAGATTCTGTCATTGACGGAATGCTATTAGGATTATTGAATACTAGTGTAGATTATTCAACTTCTACATCAATTAACATTTCTGGTAAGAGCGGTACTATTGTTATTACACTAAATTCAGGCCAAGTTCCAACTAGCTGGCTTGGAAGAGTTGTACAAGTTGCTTATACTGATCAGGGAGGAACTGGTACTAAAATAGGTCGAGCAGTTATAGATTCAATTAGTAACAATTTTATGAATTGTTCAGTTATCTATCCATTTTATACAATAGGCACGGTTGCTAGCGGAAGTTGGAAATTATATGCACCAAACAATTATGGTAGACATTATCTAACAAATCCGTTAGATGTAAACTCAACCCCAAAAAATAATACAGAAATTGATGCATTTTTATGTAACGATGCAGTCCGAATAGGCAATGTTACATTCCAAGGACATGGCGGGTTTGCCATGGTGCTTGACCCAGAAGGTCAAATTAAAACTAAGTCACCGTACGGACAAGTTTGTTCAAGTTTTAGTCAATCAAATAATCGACAACGATTTGCTGGTGGTCAATTCGTAGACGGTTTTGCTGGACGAGTATTTGGTAATATCACTAATGTAGTGTATGATCAGATTACTAGTCTTATTATAACTAGTGGCGGTACTGGTTATGCACCGCTTAGTGGAACAAATGTATATACTAATGTTCCATTAACTAATTCTAATACTCCACGTGCAACTGGATATCCCGGATCTAGAGCAACAGCAGATATTACAGTCACTAACGGTGTAGTTACAAATGTGGTTATTAATAATGCTGGAATTAGATATGTCGTAGGTGACGTCTTATCGGCAACAGCCGCTAATCTAGGCGGAACAGGATCTGGATTAATATTAACAGTAGCATCAATAACAGAATCTGGAAACGGTATTACAATTACCGTAGTTGGATCAGCAAACAGTGGGCTTGATATTAGAGCACCACAACCGCCATGTGCGTTCTTTGTTGAAGGAAATCGATACCAAGTTAATGACGTAGTAAGTTTTGATGCTCAAAATAGAACTGTAGTGTTAACTGTTGATACTGGTACTCCATACGATGCCGCAGGTTTTTACAATAACGACAAATGTTCTCGAGACGTTGGATATATTTTAGATGCAGTTGGCTACGACTTAATGCTAGGTTCTAATTTTCAATCAGTAAAAGCTGGTTTGAGTTACTTACGATCATATAGTAATGTAGTTACAAATTTACAAAAGTCTCAAACAATCGCCGGTATTAACTATGCAAGAGATCAAGCATTATTAGCAGTACCAGCAGGTAGTGGTTATGATTCATATAGAACAGCTATTACTACATTAATGAATAACATCGTTAGTATTATAGATCAAGGCACCTTAGGGGCGCCTAGTTTAACATATAGTACAAATGTATCACCATTAACTCCTCAGAGTGCTGATTTAATTAAAGCAAAAAATATTATTATTGCTAATAAGACATTTATTAAAAATGAAATTACTGCTTGGATCACTGATCCTGCTGGCGGCAACATTAATACTCGATTAATACCTGGATATTCAGCAGTAACTTTCCAACAAAATGTAACTTATATTCTTGACGCAATCGTATATGATTTATTTTACGGTGGTAATAGCCAAACTAAAAATTCTGCAGAAGCATATTACCTTAACGGAATTAGTTATGTCCCTGGACAAGAAACTACATATGCGCAAGCATATGGAAGATTGAAAACAATATTAAGTCAAATTGTTGCAGGTACTTCTGTTACTAGATCAGCTGGTAATGTATATTCACAAACTACATCAAATGCACCTGCAAGTGCGTCTGCATTCCAAACTACACTAAATGGCCTAAGTGATTTGTTGATTGATTATGTGCGTGACGGAGTATATAATACACCAGTATCAACCGTATATCCAACTGTACCAAGTTCAGGAAATGCATATGCTACTAATCAAGCGTTACAAACTGCTAAATCAACTATTCAATATAATACCATAACATTCTTAAACGCAGGAGCGGCAACTGGTATTAACATTGAGATGGGTGGTAATAAATCAATGCTAGCCAATGACTTTGCAATGATTAACGACTTAGGTTATGCAATTGTTTGTACTAATGGTGCTGTATCAGAACAAGTTTCAACATTTACATATTACTGTCATACTCACTATTGGGCTAACAACGGTGGACAGATTCGTTCTGTAGCTGGTTCAAATGCGCATGGTAATTACGGTTTACGTGCATCTGGTTATGATGTAACGGAAAAACCAGATGATGTGGTTTCGTCATATGATATGGTTTCAATTGCTCGTGTGTATAAACAAGGAGTAGTAGCCAATGAAATGACTCCAACTGCGACTGTAAAAGCTATTGCTATTTGGATTACTGACTATGCATATGCTCCATTAAGCGGATCAGAAGTTGAAATCGATCATACATTAGACGGTTTTGGTATTGTTAGATATGAAATTAATACCATTGAGCATACTTCAATTCAAGTTGGTACTAAAAATATTCTTAAATTAAATTTAAGTACTGCTGGTAATAACGGTACATCTAGTACCGGTCTAGCTACAGCTCTATATGACGGACAATCAATAGTTGTTAGAATGTTGAGCCAAGTTAAGTTTAGTGGCATCGCTAACGTAAAACCAACTCGTCCATCAACTGCGTTACAGTATAAAGATAACTTAGCCGATATATATCGAATACTTTCTTATAACTTAACAGAATCCACTGGCGAATTATTTGCTCTTAATTCAGGAACAGCCGTATTACAAAGTGATACATCTTTTGCTTATTATAAATTTACTACTGATACTGCAAATCTTGCAACAGTTGATTCCGATGATTCAACTAGAACCCAAGGAGCAAGTGTAGGTGATATTAAAATTGCTGTTGTTGCTATTAATTCTCAATCGGAAATTGATCAAGTAAACAAAGGAACATATTTAGTAGGCTGGGGTGGTCGAGTACATCGAGTTGTAAGTTATACTGCTCCTGTATTAATTGCTACAGGTACTTTATATAGCTATACGTCTGTTAGTAGTGTTTATACAGTTATCGTAAGCAATGTGGCAGGAATTATTAATTTAGGTGCGGCAGTAATTGGTACTAATGCTGGATACTTCACTAATGGAACTGTTGTAAATAATGTTATTTTAAATTCAACAACTTCATCTGGTACATTTAGTACATATACATCTGCTAGTTCAATTTATACCTTAACAGTTACTAGTGTTGCTCAACAAATTTATGTTGGACAACCAGTATCAGGTGGTGGCATTAATAAGTTTAGCCTTGGCACAACTGTTGCAAGTGTAACTGGTACAACTGGTACTGTTATTGTAACACTAAGTCAACCTGTATTAGCAGTACCCGACAGCGGCAGCACAATTGTGTTTGGTATTGTAGGCGGTGGATTAACTGCTACTGTTGTTATTAGCCAGGCTGCTAGTTCGCCACTTGGAGTAATAACGTTTGGTGTTGCTAAAAATGCCTACTTAACTATTGAATCAAACTCAATAGTTAACTTAGTTGGTGACGGAACTGGAATTGCATCAATGTCATATGTTGGCACTAGCTCAGGTGCTGGCAATGTTAGATATGTTACATACGATATTCCTTATGCATCATTATATCCTCCAGTAGACAGTTTTGGAACATTTGCAAATTGTTTAACTAGCAGTTATAACGGAGATTTTCAAATTAATGGACTTGTTAGTAAGAGTACATTAACTGTTACATCTCAAGATTCGTTAACTAGCGGTATGTTGGCTGTTGTGTCATCTTCTGGAACATATGTATCTAACAATACTACAACATTAGTAGTTAACAATGTTACTGGTGGAATTCAAGTAGGTGATATCATCACCGGTTCAAACATACTTAAAGAAGGCAGTGGTACACCGGTAGCAGGTGTAAGTGTTAGCGGCCTAACTGTTAGTGGAGTATCTACTAGCGGTAGTACTTCTACAATAACATTTAATAAGTCAATTGGCTCTATTACACTTGGTGGTACTTATGTATTCACTAATCCGGTTACTACTATTATTCAAGAAATTATAGATGTTAATACATTCGTTGTTAGCCCTGCAATTATAGTATCACCAGGCATGTTAGTTACTGCAACACTGGTAGCAGTTATTAAAGAAATAGATATTGTTCCAGGATATGCAGGATTTGGATACACTGATGCTCCTGCTATTACTATCAGTGGTGGCGGAGCATTAGTAGACGGTGCGGCCAGCTGTACTATTGATTCACAAGGTCGAATCAGCAAAGTAACTGTAGTAAGTCCAGGATTTGGATACACCAGTGTACCAAACGTTACTGTTGCTACTGATACTTTAGGTGTTGGAGGAACTCCTGCATTATTAAATGCAGTATTAACTACAACTGCTCAATATTACTCAACTGCTACTTCTAGTGATAACACTATTAGAATTCGAGTAGGATATCAAACACCTCCTGGAAAATCAAATAGTATCTCGGCAACAACACATGATTCTGCTCTTATCGCAGGTGCGATAATATCAGGTAACACATTAACTATTACTGATGTAGTAATAGGTACTATATCTGTAGGTATGGTACTAAGTGGTGGTGTAATTACCACATACCCGTACATTACTAATGTAAACTCAGTGTCATTTGTTGGTACACTATACAATAATTCACTAACAGTTACTAGTAACTCACCAACAGTCTCAGTTGGTATGGTAATTTCTGGAACTGGCATTCCTACAGGTACATATATTATCAGCGGAAGTAGTGGCAATTTCTCACTAAGCGGACCTTGTAGTAGTAATAGTGGTATTAGTATTTTAGGTGTTAGTTATAATATTAGCCAAAATATTACACAACCTCTTGCTACAATTAGTGCTACTCTTAATAGTATTTCTATACTTCCGCCTGCTACTATCACTATTGGCGGCATTATTAGTAGCGGTGCTTTAAGTTTGGCGGCTGGTTCAATCTTAACACCAGTAGCAACAGTTGTCGGCACACCAGCTGTAGGCATGACTGTAACTGGCGATGCAACTAAACCTTGTACAATAACTGCGGTTAATACTGCAACATTTAATGGAACAATTAGCGGAACAATATTAACGGTTAGTGGTATTGTTGGTACTATTAGTGTTGGTATGGGAATTTCTGGACTGGCTGATGGAACACGCATTGTCAGCGGTAGTGGCAATTCATGGACTGTAACTCCAAGTCAAACTGTAGCTACATCAACTGCAATGACAGGTACTAGTTACACTGTTAGTGTTAGTCAATTAGTATTAGCAACTACATTTACAGCTACACAAATGGCCGTAAATGATGTTATTACATTCAGTGGTACTGAATTTGGTAATATTATTGCAAATACAACATATTACATAACAGGAATAATCAGTAGTAATGCTATTTCTGTTAGTCCTTCAAGAGGCGGCGCTAATTTAACATTATCTACCAGTTCAGGTAAAATGACCTACTATGATCCGTTGTTTAGTCATGGTACACAAATTACCGCAACTGGCTTTGTTAGCAAAACTGGATCAGGACCATATTCCATTGTATTGTCATTCTTATCAACTACGGCTCCAACTAAATTTAAGTATTATCATATTACAAATAATACCAATAAATTATATAACGGATTCTTCTATTGTACTGACAGTTCTACAACAACAATTACATTAACATATCCGTATGATCCAGGGGTATGGGGGACTACTGTACTTCCAACATCAAACATATCAATAAGTGGTGCAAGTCAACTAACAGTGCCAAGCAGTTTGTATTCAACAGGCCAAAGTTTGATTATTACAGGCACATTAACTAATGCAACAGGTGCCGGTTTGACTGCTGGTACATATTACATTTTTAATTCACCGCCTGTTACAGTTTTAGTCACAGGAACTGCTACATCAACTAACATTATCTCAGCTACTAATTCGTTGATAGCAGGAAATATAGTAGTATTCAATACTTCATTCAACGGTATTAGTGCTAATACAACATACTACGTATTATCAAATAATTTAAGTAGTAGCGGATTTACAGTAAGTTTAACACCTAGTGGAACTCCTGTTTCTATCACAGTAGGTGGTGCGGCAACTGCTATTGGTACAGTATCATCATCTAATTCAACAAACTTTAGTTTAGCTACATCGTTATCAAATGCTGTGGCAAATATAGGAATAGGTACATTAAGCAATGGATCTGTAAGCGGATTAAGTTTTACTCTTAGCAGTTTATCATATATCACAAATGAGTCTGTAAGTTCAACTAGCAGAACATTAGGTATTGGTAAACCGTTTAGCTTGACTAACGCGGCGACTTTACGTTTAGGATATCCGGCAGGCTCACCAGCACAAATTACTGTTCGTATTAGTACATGTCGAGCAACAGGACATGACTTCTTAGACATTGGTACTGGTAGTTACTCAACTACTAACTATCCATATACCATTTATGGAAATCCTGCACAGGCAAGACAACCAAGTCAAGAAATTACTGAGAATGGTGTAGGTCGTGTGTTCTATGTAACCACTGACCAAAACGGTATCTTCCGTGTTGGACGATTTTTCTCAGTAGACCAAGGTACTGGTACTGTTACATTCTCAGCGGCAATTGCATTGAGTAACTTGGACGGTATTGGTTTCAAACGTGGTGTAGTTGTAAGTGAATTCTCAACTGATGCTACATTAACTGCCAATGCTACTGATGTTGTACCAGTGCAAAGTGCTATTAGAGGATATGTTGAAAGAAAATTAGGTCTTGACGGAACTGGATCACCAGTAACTGCTGGTAATTTATTAGGACCGGGTTTCTTAGATCTTCTTGGCACATTGTCTATGAAAGGTACATTGCAAATGGCCAGTAATTTTATTACTGGAGTGTTAACACCTGGATTGACATTTACACCAAGTTATACTACAGATCCATTTAATGCTGCCAATAAAGCATATGTTGATCAGGAAGTTTACAAGCGTAATTCTTTATATAAGTTAGACGATGTGTTTATTAGCGGAACTACATACTCAGGTGGTTATGCTGTACCAGGTACTGCTGAAGCAAAAGTTTCTCAAACAATTGTATATAACAATTTAACTAACAAATGGAATAATGCTACGCTCACCGGCGACATTACTTTTTCATATGATGGTACTGTCCTAGTATCAACCATTGGTAGTAAGAAAATTACCAACAGTATGGTCAGTGATACTGCTGGAATAGCACAAAGTAAATTGTTAATGAAGGCAGCAACTACAAAAGCTGCCGGTACACCAACACAAGCCGATTTAGGATTGGCAGTATTTGATAATACAGCTTTTACAGCTACTGGAATTACTAACGGTGACTCAACTGTTGGTGGTTTCATTACGCTGTCATCTAACGGGGTAGCGATATCTAAATTAGCAAAAATTGCGGCTGGTACAGTTTTAGCAAATTTAACTACAGGCGCATCTAGTAATGTAGCAGTAAATTCAACTAATGATGTTGTAAAAGACGGAAATGCTGTTACAAATGATAAATTCACATCAGCCGGAGTATTATATCTTAGCTCAAAAGCAGATAGCACTTCTGCTAGCGGTGCAACTAATATTGGAGGTGCAAATTCATATACTACTGTTGGTGTTACTACTACCGGAGGATCAGATAGTCTAGTACGAACTTTATCTGGATCAACTACTAGCGGATTTATTGATGTCAAAGGTGTTAAACTTAACGGTAATGGCGGATTTACTTGGGACTCTACATATTCTCAAAACGTATCTCTAGGAACTGATGTTAAAGGTACATTCCAAACAAATGAGCTTACAACTGGCGGTAATGCTGGAGTAATAAGTTCTGGATACCTTGTTCCAGGTGGTATCTATACAATTTTAAGTGCAGGAGCGGCACCAGGATTTAACACCATTGGTGCGGCAAATAACAGTGTAGGTACAACATTTACTGCAACTGGAGCAGGACTTACTGGATCAACAGGTACTGTACAACGTATAGGTTTAATTTCCGGAGCATGGAGATTAAGTGCCAATGCAAATATTGATTTTGCTACAAATAATACTGTATTATCTGTTACTAACATTACTACAGGTGGCGGATTAACTGCGGGAACTATAACAGGTACTTGGAGTTTAGGTGCTCAAAGTACATTCCAAGCTACATATGCTGACTTAGCTGAATACTATGAAGGTGATCAAGAATATGAAATGGGGACTGTTCTAGTGTTTGGCGGTGAAAAAGAAGTTACTACAACTACTGAAATGAACGATACACGGTCAGCAGGTGTAGTTACTGCTAATCCAGCATACGTTATGAACAAAGATCAGAAAGGTATTAAAGTATGTATAGCACTAGCCGGTCGAGTACCATGTAAAGTAGTTGGTCGGGTAAGGAAGGGTGATATGCTGACAACCTCAGCAACCGCAGGTTATGCTGTAAAGGCAAATACTCCAACATTGGGAGCTATAATTGGCAAGGCATTAGAGGATAAAGACTACGGTGAAGCCGGAGTCATACAAGTTGCTGTAGGGAGAGTATAATGGCACAACAAATTATTAACATTGGTACAGCGGCTAACGACAAGAACGGCGATCCTATACGCACTGCGTTTGGAAAAGTAAATTCAAACTTTACCGATGTATATGAACAATTGGTTACACTAAGTGCTAGTAGTACTATACCTAGTCAAACAGGGCATAGTGGATACTTTCTTAGCACTAACGGCTCAAGTTTATCTTGGGCTGTACCAGTATCGTTTCCATACCAAACTGGTAATGCAGGAAAAGTTTTAACTACTGACGGTGCTGGTGTATTTTGGAGTACGGTAAGCAGTGGTGGCGGTGTTAGCTTATCTGCATTTAGCGTAACAACTAATTCTGCAAGCGGATCTGGTAGTTTAGCCTATAATAATGTCACTGGAGTGTTTACATTTACACCTCCAGTTGTTCCAACCGTTCCAACATATACTGTTTCAACTGGGTCAGCATCAGGCGGTGGCAGCTTATCACTAAACGGATCAACGTTTACATTTCTTCCAGCCAATGTACCAACAGTTCCGACATATACTGTAGCAACTAATACTGCTAGCGGCAATGGAAGTTTATCATTAAGCGGATCAACATTTACATTTACTCCAGCTAATGTGCCAACATATTCAGTAAGCACAACTACTGCTAGTGGCGGAGGTACATTAAGTGTAAGCGGATCAACATTTACATTTGCACCTGCGGTCCAATATACATTGCCAACAGCAACTACTTCAGTATTAGGTGGTGTTAAGATTGACAATAATTCTATTGTAATTAACAATGGAGTTATCAGTGTCGGTGGAGCGTTGACAAGTGCTACAATATTTAAAGGTGCATGGGATGCAAGTGCCAATACTCCAACATTAAGTAGTAGCTTGCCGGCAGGCGTAGCTTCGGGTTGGCAATATATTGTTAGTGTTCAAGGCACCCGAGACATTGGCGCTGGTAGCACAGCATATACTGTTGGTGACTTAGTAATTTATAATGGCACAAGTTGGTCAAGAATTCCAGGTGGTAACAATGTTACAGCGTTCAACTCACGTCAAGGTTCAATTACACTAACTAGTAGCGATGTTACAACAGCATTAGGATTTACTCCTTACAACTCAACTAATCCAAGTAATCATATTACTCTTACCGGATTAAGTATTACAACTAATGCCGCAAGTGGCGGCGGAAGTCTAAGTTACAGTAATACCAGTGGTGTGTTTACGTTTACACCACCAAACCTAAGTAATTACTTAACTAGTATTACGTCAAATAATGTTACAACAGCATTAGGATATACTCCTTATAATGGTTCTACAAATCCAAGTAGTTACATTGCTCTTACAGGTTTAAGTGTTACTACTGCCGCGGCCAACAGTATAAGCAGTTTAAGTTACAGTAATACTACAGGCGTGTTTACGTTTACACCATATTCATTACCAACTGCTGTAGCAGGAACAAGTTCCACTGGAACTAAAGGTGGTGTAATACCGGATGGCACATCGATTACAATTAATAATGGTGTTATTAGTTCTATTTCAAGTGCTCCAAATATTTTAGTCAATACAAATGCCGCAAGTGGCGGTGGTGCAGTGAGTTATTCTAATTCAACTGGTACTATAAACTTTACTCCTGCTGCCGGAATAACAGTTAATGGAACTGCAATAAGTCTAGGTGGTACTGCAACAATAACTGCGGCAGCTGGTACACTAACTGGTAGCACATTAGCTAGTAACATAACTTCAAGTAGTTTAACAGGGCTTGGCACATTAAGTACCTTAACAGTTAGCGGCGCAACATCTTTAGGTGCAACATTAACTACAACAAGTACAAGTTTTGATTTAGTTAATACTACTGCCACTACTGTTAACTTTGCCGGTGCTGGTACCTCAATTAACATTGGTGCTAGTACTGGAACAACTTTAGTTAATAACAATTTAACAGTTAATGGAAATTTAGATGTTAAAGGAACAACTAGCTACATTGAATCTACTACAGTCCAAGTACTTGATAAGAATATTGAAATAGGTAAAGTAGCATCGCCAACTGATAGCACAGCCGATGGCGGCGGTATTACTCTTAAAGGTGCTACAGATAAAACTATCAACTGGGACCTAGCTAATACAAATTGGACATCTAGTGAAAATTGGAACATTGCTACTGGTAAAGTATTTAAAATTAACAATACATCAGTTCTATCAGCATCAACATTAGGATCAGGTGTAACAGGATCTAGTTTAACTAGTGTTGGAACTATCGGTACTGGTGTTTGGCAAGGTACTATAGTTGGCTCTACATACGGCGGTACTGGTGTAAATAACGGCGCCAACACATTAACGCTTGCAGGCAACGTATCACACGCCGGTGCATTTACACAAACATTTACTGCTGTTGGTAATACATCATTAACATTACCAACAAGTGGTACAGTTACAGCATTAGGTAATACAACAACAGGTAGTGGCAACATTGTACTAGCAACTAGTCCAACACTATCTACACCAATAATTGGTGTGGCAACAGCTACAAGTATTAACAAAATGGCAATTACTGCTCCTGCTACTGGTTCAACCTTGGCAGTAGCAGATGGTAAAACATTTACAGTTAACAATACTATTACACTAGCTGGTACAGATAGTATAACAATTACATTGCCTGCAACAACCGGCACAGTCGCATTAAACAATCAAACGTTCTTCATTGGGTCGACTAGTATTGCAATTAATCGTGCAACTGCATCACAGTCGTTAACTGGTATTACTAGCATTGACGGATATGCCGCAGGACTAGCTGGCGGTAATACTACAACACTATTAGGCGCATTACCATACCAAAGTGCGGCTAACACAACAACCCTATTAAGTCCAAACACCACAGCTACTAAAAACTTTTTAGTACAAACCGGTACTGGCACTAATGGTGCCGCCCCTGCATGGGGAACACTAGCAACTGGAGATATTCCAGCTCATTATATTGGTACAACTAGCATCACATTTAATCGTACAAGTGCAACACAATCGTTAACTGGTGTAAACATTGACGGTAGTGCTGGTAAAGCAACTAATTTAGTAGGCGGTAACTCTACAACATTGTTAGGCTCAATAGGTTATCAAAGTGGAACAGATACAACAACACTATTAAGTCCAAACATTACAACGACTAGAAAATTCCTACGTCAAACAGGCGATGGTACTAATGGGGCGGCACCTGCTTGGGATACACTAGTTGCCGGCGACATTCCTTCATTAACATCTGCGAACTTAGCAACTATCCTTAGTGATGAAACCGGAACTGGTGTTGTAGTATTTGGAACCAGTCCAGCAATAACAACAAGCATTACCACAGCAAGTACAACATTTGCTCTTATTAATACAACTGCAACTACAGTTAATTTTGCA